>Ga0209712_10000335_pt1 | contig 42567 bp, 53 predicted proteins | sample ArcOceMetagenome_FD_187443 | JGI IMG/M metagenome (GOLD analysis project Ga0209712, IMG submission 187443) | Marine eukaryotic phytoplankton communities from Arctic Ocean - Arctic Ocean - Greenland ARC118M Metagenome (SPAdes) (version 2) | ecosystem: Environmental > Aquatic > Marine > Oceanic...
TCCATATCCGGTGTAGGCGTTAGAATATTGAGAGGAGCCTTCTTTAGTACGAGAGGACCGAGAAGGACATACCTCTGGTGTACCAGTTATCGTGCCAACGGTAAACGCTGGGTAGCTATGTATGGAGAGGATAACCGCTGAAAGCATCTAAGTGGGAAGCCCACCTCAAGATAAGTATTCTCATCACGTAAGTGAATAAGGTCACGGTAAGACTAACCGTTTGATAGGCATTAAGTGTAAATCTAGTAATAGATGAGCTGAGATGTACTAACAGACCGAAGACTTGAATTTTTTTAATAAATCAAAAGTACTTTTAGTAAATTAAAAGTACTTTTTTGCTTTGGTGTTCCTAGTGTACTAAGCGGAACCACACTGATCCATCCCGAACTCAGTTGTGAAACGTTATAAATCGACGACAATACTTGGAGAGGGATCTCCTGGGAAGATAGTTCAATGCCAAAGTTTTTAATAAAGTAAACATTAATTTCTAGACAACCTAGAATTTTGCATCATTTTCAGAATATATTTTGAAAGACTAGTTTAATATATCTATAGTTCTCTAAATATTTAAAATAGACTGAATATCATTATTTTTTAATTAATCTTGAATGTTATTTACCAAAACACCGCTTTTATCTATTAATTAAATTTACAAGGATATTTTTCAATCTCATTTCAAGTTTTTCTACTAACCCCACTGTGATTATTCTAGTTGAAGATTGGAACCTAGAAACTTCGTTTGTAACATGACTACTCAGATAGCCCAGATACTCAAAATAGGCTTATTAAAGATGGTTTCAAAACCTTTTCGAATGTATACCCATCTTTAATACAAATAGGGGGGGAAAGCTTCCAAAATAAAAAATGACACATTTAAAATAGGAATCAAATCCATTGGATTTAGAGAAGCATGATTTTAGAAGTTTCATTCTAAGATTCTGATATCGAAAGTTTAATTCTTTTGATTATAATATATAGTGTAGTTAATTTAAATATTTCAAAAGGATTATCAGTTATGGATACTCGTTTACTAGTAATTGCTGGACCATTATTAGTGGCAGCATCATGGGCTTTAGTTAATATAGGTCGTTTAGCTATTCAACAACTTCAACGAATGAAATAAAAAATTTTTAAACGTTAATTTTATAAATATGAAGTCAGGTTTGACTTTTAAAATAATCTCATGTATTATTACGAGTAATATAATTAGAAATAATTAGAAATAATACATAATGGCTGTACCTAAAAAACGAACATCAAAAGCAAAGAAAAACGCTCGAAAAGCAAATTGGAAAAGAAAAGGATACAAAGCTGCTCAAAAATCTTTATCTTTAGCTAAATCAATGCTAAAAGGCAAGACTACTAGTTTTGTATATAGTATTTACATTGACGATGAATAAATCTTTAAACAATTTTAAAGATTTATTTACTAAATTATTAATTAAAATAAATTAACAAATATTACTTTATATTTTTGTTAGTTTCAATTTAACGGATGTGGCGAAATTGGTAGACGCGCTAGATTTAGGTCCTAGTAACTTTTGTTTTGAGAGTTCGAGTCTCTCCATCCGTAATTTTTTTAAAATAAATCAAGTGAATTTATAATTTTTTAAATACTTAATTAATAATTAAATATGCTTCCTTTTACACTTCAACAACTGCGCATTTTAAAAGCCGTTGCTACTGAAAAAAATTTTACAAAAGCAGCAGAATTATTATATCTTTCGCAACCATCACTGAGTAAACAGATTAAGACATTGGAAAAAAATCTAGATATTCAATTAATCAATAGAGAAAGTAATAAAATTTCTTTGACAGAAAATGGGAAAGTATTTTTACAATATTCAGAACGTATTTTAGCTTTATGTGAAGAGAGTTGTCGAGCTTTAATTGATTTGAAAAATGGAGAACGTGGGAATCTAACTGTAGGTGCAAGTCAAACAATTGGGACGTACTTATTACCTCGTGTTCTTGCTTTATTTGCTCAAAATTATCCCCAAATTGCTTTAAAAGTTCAAGTAAATTCAACACGAGTCGTTGCGAAAAATGTACTTAACAGAGAAATTGATTTAGCAATTGTTGGTGGAGAAATTCCAGAGAAATTGAAAAAAAATCTAATAGTAGAAAATTTTGTAGAAGATGAATTTAGTCTTATTATATCTAAATCTCATCCTTTTGCTTTAAAAAAACAAATTACTAAAGAAGATCTTTATCATTTAAATTTTATAACGTTGAATTCTAATTCGACAATTCGAAAATTTATCGATAATATTTTAAGTCAGAATCAAATTGAAATAAAACAATTGAAAATTATAATGCAGTTAAATTCAATTGAAGGAATTAAAACCGCTGTAAGTTTAGGACTAGGAGCTGCCTTCGTTTCTTCTTCAGCTATTGAAAAAGAAATTGAACTAAAAACGATTGAAATTCTAAAAATTCAAAATATTCGAATTACTAGAACATTATCGATTATTAGTAATCCAGAATGTTATAAATCAAAAGCTTTTGAATTTTTTTATAAAGAATTATTACAATTGAAAAATAATATAGAAAATTAAAAGATAATTCTAAAAAAGTTGACGGTTTAAAAAAAATTCGAGTATTATAAGGTTAAATAAAAATAAATTAGTTTAAATTATGAAATATGCGATTGTCGAAATAAGCGGTAGGCAATTTTGGATTGAAACAGGGAAATACTACGATTTTAATCGTATTCCTACAGATTTAGGTAAACAAATTACTTTAAATCGTGTTTTATTATTAAATAATGAAGGTGATGTTTTAATAGGAAAGCCTTATCTAGAAAGTGTTCAAATTAAAGGAAAGATTTTAGAACATTTAAGAGGGAAAAAAACAATAGTCTATAAAATGCGACCAAAGAAAAAAACTAGAAAAAAACAAGGTCATAGACAAGAATTAACACGTGTTTTAATTGAAGATATTGTTATTAATTAAATTAAAAATTAGGAGTCAAAATTCATGGCACATAAAAAAGGTGCGGGTAGTACGAAAAATGGTCGAGATTCAAATGCAAACCGTCTAGGTGTAAAACGTTTTGGTGGTGAAGTAGTTCGAGCAGGAAACATTATAATTCGACAAAGAGGAATGAAATTTAAACCTGGCGTAAATGTAGGTTATGGTAAAGATTTTACTTTATTTGCATTAACAGATGGGACTGTAAAATTCGACCATAAAGATGGAAAACATAAACGTGTAAATATTGTTGTTTAAGAAATCTTTAGGTAATTTTAAAATGCTAAAAAACCCGTTTACTAATAATTCACTTGTAAATAAATATCAAAGTTTAATTAATCAAATTAATACTTCAGAGGATGAATTAAAAACACTAACTGATATTGAATTAAGGGCTAAAAGCTTTAAATTAAAAAAACAATATGAAGCGAATCAAAATTTAAACTCATTAATTGCTGAATCATTCGCATTAACACGAGAAGCAAGTAAACGTACCTTAGGTTTAAGACATTTTGATGTTCAACTAATTGGCGGACTTGTTTTAAATGATCAAAAAATTGCGGAAATGAAAACTGGTGAAGGTAAAACACTTGTAGCAACTTTACCAGCTTTCTTGAATGCATTAACAAAAAAAGGTGTTCACATTGTAACCGTAAATGAATACTTAGCAAATCGTGACCAAGTTTCGATGGGTCAGATTTATAGATTTCTTGGATTAGATACAGGACTAATCCAAGATGGTATGTCAACATCTGAACGGAAACTTAATTATAATGCAGATATAACTTATGTAACAAACTATGAAGTTACATTTGATTTTCTTCGTGATAATATGGCGCTTAATTTAAGTGATGTAGTTTTACGACCTTTTAATTATTGTATTATTGATGAAGTTGATTCGATTTTAATTGATGAAGCTCAAACGCCATTAATTATTTCAAATAATATTCAAACACCAGTTGAAAAATATATTATTGCAGCTGAAATTACTGATTATCTTGAATTAAATACTCATTATAAAGTTGATGAGAAAAATAAAAACGTTATTTTAACGGAAGAAGGTAGTAAGCAGATTGAAAAAATTTTAAGCATTCAAGATTTGTATGATCCACGTGATCCTTGGATACCATATATTATCAATGCGCTTAAAGCTAATGCCTTATATTTTAATAATGTTCACTATATTGTTCAAAATAATCGAATAGTTATTGTTGATGAATTTACTGGTCGAATTATGCCTGACCGCCGTTGGGGAGACGGTCTACATCAAGCTATTGAAGCTAAAGAAAAACTTCAAATTCGTCAAAAAACAGAAACAGTTGCAGCAATAACATATCAAAATTTCTTTTTGTTATATCCAAAATTATCTGGTATGACAGGAACAGGAAAAACAGCTGAAACTGAATTTGAAAAAATTTATAATTTATCAGTTGAAGAAATCCCAACAGCAAAACCAACTCAACGACAAGATTTACCAGATCTAATATATAAAGATCAATTTTCAAAATGGAACGCTATTGCTCAAGCATGTAATACGATTTCCACAAAAGGTCAACCTATTTTAGTTGGGACAACTACTGTAGAAAAATCGGAAATGTTAGCACAATTGTTGAATGAGTATAAATTATCATATCAAATTTTAAATGCTAAACCTGAGAATGTTAGAAGAGAATCAGAAATTGTAGCCCAAGCTGGTAAAAAAGGCAGTATTACAATTGCTACAAATATGGCAGGACGAGGAACTGATATTATTTTAGGGGGTAATATTAATTTCAAAATTCAAAAGAAATTATATGATATTTTGACATTGTCAAAAAATTATAAACTCTCAAAAAAAATAAATATTTTAGAGTCTTCATTGCTAAGCCAATTTGAAGGAAGTTCTCAAAAGTTTTTAAGTGTTTTATTATCACTATTAAATGATAAAAAATTCTTAACTTTATCGGATTTAGATATTCTTCGTATTTTGCGTGAAAATGATCGAATTTCAATTCCTGTAACTTCTTATCAATGTTCAATTCGATTTTTAATTAATGAACTACTTTTTTACAATAAAAAGCACCAAGAACAAGAAAATAAAATTGTTAAAAATTTAGGTGGTTTGTATATTATTGGAACTGAACGAAATGATTCTCGTCGAGTTGATAACCAATTAAGAGGTAGGTGTGGACGACAAGGAGATCCTGGAACTTCACGTTTCTTCTTAAGTCTCGATGATAATTTACTACGCTTATTTGGTGGACCTAAAATTCAGAATTTTATGCAAAGTCAAATTCCTGATAACTCACCACTTGAATCAGAAGTTATAAGCAAAAGTTTAGATTCTGCTCAAGAACGAGTTGAAGAAAGAGCTTACCAACAACGAAAAAATTTATTCGATTATGATGATGTTTTGAATAAACAACGAAATATTGTATATCATGAAAGACGACAAATTTTGGAAAGTGCATCAGTTCAGAAAAACATTTTTGCATATGGCGAGCAAATTATCACCGAACTTTTATTAGAATTAAATGAAGACAAATTCTATAAAAAGGAGATGTTATCACTTATTGAAAATTTGTTTGGGCGAAATTTAATCTTAAATCAAATTAAAGATTCGAATTTATTAATCAATAATTTTGATTCTTATGAATTAAAAATGTATTTGTTTAATGAATTTTGGTTAACTTATCAATCAAAAATTACAGAACTCTCAGTTTACGGTGATGGCATTATTGAAAATTTAGAACGCAGTATTATTTTAATTAATACAGATAGAATTTGGCGTGAACATTTACAAAAAATGACATTGTTAAGAGAGGCTGTTGGATGGCGAGGATATGGTCAACGTAATCCTTTATATGAGTACAAACAAGACGCATTTTATATGTTTGAAACTCGTGAAGAATTATTGAGACACTTAGTAATTTATGATCTTTTAAGATCCTCAATTCTATAAAAAGAAATTAAAATTAAATTAATTATTATGACAAAACGTACACTTTCAAATAAAGGTCGTTACTCTGTTTTAAAAGTATCCGGTTTTAGAGCACGTATGGCAACACCACAAGGACGTAAAACTATTCGTAATCGTCGTAAAAAAGGACGTAAAACGTTAGCAATTCGTCGATAAAATTGTAATTATTAGAGCTAGTTATTTTTAATTACTCTAATAATAAATCATTTTTTATTTAAAATTAATATAATACTAATTTAACAAATTAATCTTTTGACTAAATAATTTATGAAATTTAATGATGAATTAGCGCTTTTTTTAAAAGCGCGTTATCCCATAATTTATATTAATACCATTGAAGAAGATCGAGTCGAATACGTAATTCGAAAAAATCTAAAAACAAACTTAAATCGAAGTATTTATAGTTGGGATTTTGTCGATGGTTACACAAATAATCCAAATAATGAAGGATTTGCAAAAAGAAACCCATTACAAGCATTAGAACTTGTTGAACGTTTAAATCCGGAAACTCCTGCATTATTTTTATTAAAAGATTTCAATCGATTTTTAACAGATCTATCCATTTCTAGAAAATTACGAAATATTAGTCGAATATTAAAATTACAACCCAAAACAATTATTATTATTGGTTCTGATTTAACTATTCCAAAAGAATTACAAGATTTAATAACAGTTATTCAATTTGAACTACCATTAGAAAATGAAATTAACCAAGAATTAAATCGTTTAATAACATCTTTAAATATTAAGATTGATTCTCAACTCTTTGAAAATTTAACACGCGCTTGTCAAGGATTATCCTTAGAACGAATTCGACGTGTGCTTTCAAAAATTATTGCAACTTATAAAACAATTGATGATAATAGTATTGCTGTTTTATTAAGTGAAAAAAAACAAATTATAAGTCAAACAGAAATTCTTGAGTACACATCAGTAGAGGAAAAAATTACTAATTTGGGTGGCTTAGAAAATTTAAAAGATTGGTTAAAAAAACGAAGAATTGCTTTCGGAGTTCAAGCTGCTAATTATGGTTTACCAACACCACGAGGGTTATTATTAATTGGACTCCAAGGAACAGGTAAATCATTAACTGCAAAGGCAATTGCAAATGAATGGCAACTACCATTATTAAAGCTAGACGTGGGTAAACTATTTGGTGGAATTGTAGGTGAATCAGAATCTCGCCTTCGTCAAATGATTAATGTCGCTGAAACAATTTCTCCATGTATACTTTGGATTGATGAAATTGATAAAGCATTTAGTAATACAGAAAGTAAAGGAGATAGCGGAACGAGTAATCGAGTTTTAGCAACTTTTATTAGCTGGTTATCAGAAAAAAAGAAACCAGTTTTTGTAATTGCTACAGCAAATAACATTGATTTATTACCTTTAGAAATTATTCGAAAAGGTCGATTTGATGAAATATTTTTCTTAGATTTACCGCAAAAAGAAGAACGAGAAGAAATTTTTAAAATTCATCTTCGAGAATTTAGATCAAACAGTTGGAAATCTTTTAATTACAAAAAATTAGCAGAAGTTTCTGAATCTTTCTCTGGTGCTGAAATTCGACAAAGTATTATTGAAGGAATGTATCATGCATTTTATGAAAAACGCGAAGTTACAACAGATGATATTTGTCTTGCATTAAAAGAATTAATTCCATTAGCTCATTTAGAAAGCGACCAAATGGTAAGATTGCAAAATTGGGCTTCTTCTGGTCGAATCCGTTCTGCTTCTTCGAAACTTATATATTTAAATTAATTCCTGAAATGAAACAAAAAATTTTTCGATCAGTAGCAGATTTACGCTTTTCAATTTTTCTTCTATTATTAATTAGTGTTTTTAGTATTTTTGGGACAATTATTGAACAAGATCAATCACTTGAAATTTATAAGACCAATTATCCATTAACAAATCCCATTTTTGGGTTTTTAACATGGGATCGTATTATTCAATTTGGACTAGATCATGTTTATAAAACATGGTGGTTTTTTACACTAATTTTTTTATTTGGTTTAAGTTTAATATCGTGTACATTTTTACAACAATTACCATCATTAAAAATTGCTCGACGATGTCAATTTTTCAGAACAACTGGGCAATTCTATAGGTTAAAAATTTTTACAACATTAAATAATTTTTCTTTCAATAAAATTGTGTCCCGGATTAAGACAAATAAATATTCAATTTTTCAACAAAAAGATATTATTTATTGTTACAAAGGGTTAATTGGACGGATTGCACCTATACTTGTTCATTTGAGTATGATTTTAGTTTTAGTTGGAACAATTGTTGGGTCATTATTTGGTTTTAAAGCACAAGAAATTGTTCCAAAAACAGAAAGTTTTCATATTCAAAATATCTTAAATAATGGCCAATTAACAGTTATTCCAAAAACATCAGCACGTATTAACGACTTTTGGATTACGTATACTAAAAACCGAACAGTTTCACAATTCTATTCGGATATTTCAGTTCTTGATTATCAAGGAAATGAAAAAGATAGAAAAACAATTTCAGTAAATTACCCATTAATTGATAATAGTGTTTATTATTACCAAACAGATTGGAATTTAATTGGTTTACGATTTCAAAATGAAGAAAATGAAATTATCGAATACCCATTAGTAAATCTTTTAAAAGACCAAAATAAAGTTTGGTTAACTTGGATTTCAAATAATAAATCGTTAAATGAAGGAATTATTGCTATTGTAGATAACCTTGAAGGATATTGTTCTATTTATGGTGGGACAGGAAAGTTTTTAGGAAATATTGAATTAAATGAAACAGTTAATTTTAAGTCTCCATTGACTTTAGTAGAAATTATTAGTTCTACTGGCTTACAAATTAAAACCGATCCCGGTATTCCGATTATTTATACTGGATTCTTTTTCTTAATGTTAAGTACTTTAATTAGTTATATAACTTATTCTCAAATTTGGATTATTCAAAAAGATCAGAAATTATTTATTGGAGGTACTACAAATCGAGCAGTTTTTGATTTTGAATTAGAATTTTTTAAATTTATTAAATAAATTAACTGATATAAAGCTTTACTTTGTTTTATAATTTTAAATAACAAGTTATTTACTTGGGAAGAATTATAATTATAAATTTTTTTATGACAGCAACTTTAGAAAGACGTCAAAGCGTTTCATTATGGGAACGTTTCGCCGGTTGGATTACTAGTACAGAAAACCGTTTATACATCGGTTGGTTTGGTTGTTTAATGTTCCCTACATTATTAACAGCTACTTCTTGTTACATCATTGCATTCATCGCAGCTCCTCCAGTTGATATCGATGGTATCCGTGAGCCAGTAGCAGGTTCTTTATTATACGGTAACAACATCATGAGTGGTGCAGTTATCCCTAGTTCAAACGCAATCGGAATGCACTTCTACCCAATCTGGGAAGCAGCTTCAGTTGATGAGTGGTTATATAATGGTGGTCCTTACCAATTAATCGTAACTCACTTCTTACTTGGCGTTGCATCATACATGGGTCGTGAATGGGAATTAAGCTACCGTTTAGGTATGCGTCCTTGGATCTTTGTAGCTTTCTCAGCTCCAGTAGCAGCTGCATCAGCAGTATTCTTAGTATACCCAATCGGTCAAGGTTCATTCTCTGATGGTATGCCTTTAGGTATTTCTGGTACTTTCAACTTCATGATCGTATTCCAAGCTGAGCACAACATCTTAATGCACCCATTCCACATGGCTGGTGTTGCTGGTGTATTTGGTGGTTCATTATTCTCTGCTATGCATGGTTCATTAGTAACTTCTTCTTTAATTCGTGAAACAACTGAAAGCGAATCTACTAACTACGGTTACAAATTCGGTCAAGAAGAAGAAACTTACAATATCGTAGCAGCTCATGGTTACTTTGGTCGTTTAATTTTCCAATACGCGTCATTCAATAACTCACGTGCTTTACACTTCTTCTTAGCTTTATGGCCTGTTTTAGGTATCTGGTTAACATCTATGGGTGTAAGTACTATGGCGTTTAACTTAAACGGTTTCAACTTCAACCAATCAGTTGTAGACTCTCAAGGTCGTGTAATCAACACTTGGGCTGATATTGTTAACCGTGCTGATTTAGGCATGGAAGTAATGCATGAACGTAACGCTCACAATTTCCCATTAGATTTAGCTTCAGGTGAAGTATTACCTGTAGCTTTAACAGCTCCTGCTGTTAACGGTTAATTCGTATTCTACTTCTTCTAAACCTTTAATTTTTTAAATTAAAGGTTTAGAAATAATCTTATTCTTTTTTTTTTATCTTAAATTATTAATTTAATTACTTTATTAAATTAAACTGTTTCCAAAACTTTTTCATTATTCCAACGTTCTAAAACTAATGTATTTGAACCGTCAGCATTTTGTTGATATTTAATTGGCTGGAAACCAGTTTTCTGACTTTCCCCAATAATGACTTCACCCGCATATTGTTGAGATACTTTATCAATAAAACTTTCAATTGGGTATGGTTGTTCCCAGAAACTCATATCAACAACTAATTCATATTCTTGTCCATTCCAACCAAATTGAATATCGTACCCATTTGATTGAGGAATTACTAGATTTATATTCTTATTTTCTGGATTTAATGTGGTAGTAGTATTTTCTTGTTGCTTATATACAATATTTAATCTATTTAATGCTGTTTCTAAATAAAATAAATTTTGAAAACGTGTTTTCATGTGTGTAAAATGTGACATAAGGAATGATTAGTTAATGAATTTAATTAATAATTATAAATAAAAAGAGCGGTAATTGTGCGCCTATTAATATACTTATAATTATTTACGTATATGAAAACAAAATTGTTTTCATAAATTATTGTATAATCTCAGCTTTTTTTAATAAAGTTGAAACTGTTTCACTTGGTTTAACACCATAGCTCAACCATTTTTTGATTTTTTCTCCATCAAACTTATATTGTTTTGTAAGTGGATTATAGTATCCTAATTCTTCAATAGGTCTTCCGTCACGTCTAGAAGTATTTTCCATAACGACTAATCGATATGATGGAGAACCTTTTCTTCCTGTTCGTTTTAATCGTAATTTTAACATATAGTTAATCTCAAAATATAAATTAATTTTTTAATAAAAATCAAATGTAAAGAATAGAATTAATAAATAAAATATCATTTTATTACTAATTTCTATTCTTACTATCTACGTGAATAATACTCAATTACAAGTAACTCGTCTAGTTGTAAAGCAACATCATCTCGATCACAATAATCTAAAACAGTCGCTTCTAATTTTGAACTATCAAATTTTAAATGAGCAGGAATGTTACTAACTTGATTACTTTTAATATTAGTTTCAACTAAAGTTTTTGAACTACTTTTTTCTTTGATACCAATAACATCATTTAACCGACATTGGAAACTTGGAATACTAACTACTTTTTTATTAACTGTAATATGACCATGATTTACTAATTGACGCGCTTGAGCCATAGTTTTCGCAAAGCCCAATGTAAAACAAAGTGTATCTAATCTCATTTCTAATAATTGAAGTAGAATTAAACCAGTAACTCCTTGTCGACGGCGAGCTTCTTTAACGTATCTAAACAATTGACTTTCAGTTAATCCGTAATTAAACTTTAGTTTTTGTTTTTCTTCTAAACGTACACCATATTCAGTTAGCTTTTTACCAGTATCGGCATTAGCATTTCCATCTTTTCCAGGACGATTAATCTTTCTTGATTTTTTCGTTGTTAAACCTGGCAATGTTCCTAATCGGCGACTAATTCTTAATTTAGGTCCGCGGTAACGTGACATAATAATTAATTGAATTTGTAAATAATTTTTTTATAAACACTTATGAAAAACATTTTAACAAGGGCGAGTGACCGGACTTGAACCGGCGAATGGTGGTACCACAAACCACTGCCTTAACCACTTGGCCACACCCGCCATACTGTCTTAAAACATATTTTATCAGTTACTATTATAATACGTCTAGGTTATTTTTAAAAAATTAAAATATATATATGACAAACTCTAATTATTTCTTTCTGAATGGAAATGAATATTTTACTAATTCAAACTTAACAATTCTTGAAATGATAAATTATTTTAATTATAACACTTCGCTGCTTGTTCTAGAATATAATAGTCGAATTTGTAATAAAAAAGATTGGGATAAAATTTATATTAATGATCATGATAAAATTGAAATCGTTACTATCGTAGGGGGTGGATAATTCTATAAAAATTTATAGAATTATCCATATTTTTATAGATTTAATCACGAATAATGGCATTAAATTGTTCCATTAAAACATCCCGAATATTATTTAAAATTTCTTCGATTTCTTTATTTTGTAATGTTTTTTCATTTGAATGAAAAATTAATTGTAAACATAAACTTGTATGTTTATCAGGAATTGATTTACCTTTATATTCATCTAATAAATTTATTTCAGATAAAAATTTTGTCCCATTGTAGTGTAATGTCTCTTGGATTTCTTTAAATGTCACATCTCGTTGAATAATAAATGAAATATCTTTTATTATTTTTGGATATGATGAATATTCTTGATACATAGTTAATTTATTTGTTTGAATTTGGTCTTGAATAATTTCGAGATCAAATTCAAACAAATAAGTTTCTGATGAAAGATTTAAGTTATTTGACAGAATAGGATTAATTTGTCCAAAAACACCTAATTTAATACCATTTGGGAGATATATTTCAGCATTTCGGTAAGTATGGAATAAATCACTAGTTAAATTAATTGAAGCAGTTTTCCAGACAACAAAAATATTCAGTTGATTAAATAAATGCTCTATTTTACCTTTTGCTTCAAACCAATTTAATGGTAGTTCAGAATCTGACCAAATTAGTTTTGTTTTTAAGCCGCCAAAAATGCCTGCGACATGTTCTTTTTCCTTAAATTTTATGGATTTATCTGGTAAAAATATATGACCATATTCAAATCCATTAATAACGGAATTACCTTGTTTTAAATTTTCTTGTACAGTTTTAATTAAATTTGGTAATAGACTTATACGTAAACTTGAGTATTCAGATACAAGAGGGTTAATTAATTTAATCTCATTTTTTACAACTGTTTTTTCATTAACTAATGAGTAATGAATAAGTTCGTTAAACCCTAAATTTAATAGACAAGAGGTTACTTTTTTACGTGTCTGATAACTTGCATCTTCAGTCCCTACTGTTTTAAGTTTTGGCAAAGTAATTAAGAAATTATTAAAACCATGTAATCTACCAATCTCTTCAATTAAATCAATTTCACGTGTAATATCGTCTATTCGAGAATGCGGTATTTTTACTTCCCAAACTTGTTTTGTTTCCTCATATATAAAAGTAAAATTTAAGCGGTCTAAATAATTTTCAATATTTTTAGGGTTAATATATTCAAATTCACCTGCAGGTGATTTACTACTTGGGCCTAAAATTTCATGAATCGTTTCGTATTTTAATGAAATAGGATTTGGGATTTGATCAACTGTTTTAGCAATTGTATGAAGTTTACAATTTAAAGTTGGGTTTGCAATCCGTAATAACGAAATTAATCGATATAAAGATTCCATTAAATAAGTATTTTTTAATGATTTCTCATATCTAGTTGAGCGATCTGTTCTTAATCCCAAATTTCTAGATTGTTGTCGGATCTTTGCTGCATTAAAAATACTTGCTTCAATTAATATTGAAGTTGTCATGTCTGAATATGAAAATTCTTTATTTTCGATGATCCCAGCTATACTAATAGGTATCTCGTTTGCTTTAATTAATAGAATTGACTCATCTAAATTATATTCAGTATCGTTAGCTGCAATAAATTTTTGATTATTTTTAGCATTTGAAATTGATAAATTAAACTTTGAATTTTCTAGTTTCGAATTGATTTTATCAAAATCATAAAAGTTAAATGGGTAACCAGTTTCTAATAAAATATAATTTTGAAAATCAAGTAAATTATTTACTGGTGTTATACCGGAACTAATAAGCTTTTCTGTTACCCATTTTGGAATTGTTATATCAGTTAAATTTGTAATGACTACTGAAGATAAGAGACTACAATCTGAATTTTCAGGAATGAGCTTAGCATTTTTTAGAAATATTTGTTTTAAATCTTTAGATTTGGTTGAATAAGTTGAAATATTAATGGGTTTATCTAGCAGAGCAGTAATTTCTGTCGAAATACCTTGAATCGATAAACTATCTGAACGGTTAGCAGTAGCAGAAATATCTAATGCAATTTGTTTTTGGTTATTTACTTCGACTTCTAAGATTTCTTCAACTTCAAACCCCCCAAGTGTAAGTTTTTCAATCAGATCATCTAATTTTACTTTTTTAATATTTACTAATTCGTTGATCCATTTTAATGATATTTGCATTTTTGAATTATCGTAAATTGTTTTACTTAGTTTGCTTTAGTAAAAACTAAACCATTTGTTTCACCATAACGTTCCATAAATCTCATAAACCTATCCCAAGCTTCGGGACTTTTCATGATGTAAATGGATTCAATTGCTTCTGGTTTCCCATTTATAAATCGAGCATTAACATCACGAGTTTCAAGTATACCTTCTTCATCCATTAAGTACATTCCAGTAATTTCTCCTTCTTTTGCTGTATTTTTATCTAAAATATTGGGATTTTTAAATCGGAATGTAGCTGTTCCAGTACTACCATCAATTGAACGAGTTAAACGTACATCTGGTAAGACTTTTTCATCAAGACCTTTTATAAATTGAATTTTAGCTTCCATAATTTTACCCTTAGTCAAGAATAATAAACTATAATAAGTTTACTTTAGTTTAATTATGCAAGTTATCTAAATTAAAAACAACTATTTTTTATTGAAATTAATAGAATTTTTTAAGAAAACTTTAGAATAACAAGTTAATGAATTGGTTACTTTAAATTACTAATTTGAACTTAAATTATTAAACGTCAATAAGAGATTTCCAATTTTATATGGCTAATTATTTATCAATATTAATTTAATTAATTAACTAAGATTAATAATATTTTCATTGAAAAAAAAATAAGTCAAATTACAGTTTTATTTTTACTTTAATTAAATAAAATATGAAATATTAATTTTGGATTTAAACAATATGTACGGATCTAAAATACATCATGCAAAAGGTTAAACTGGGGTGGCAGGATTCGAACCTACGAATGGCGGAGTCAAAGTCCACAGCCTTACCACTTGGCGACACCCCAAACCAATAAAGAAAAATGGGAATTAAAGTTTAGTATTGGGCAAGAAGGGACTCGAACCCCTGACACCGTGGTTCGTAGCCACGTGCTCTAATCCGCTGAGCTACAAGCCCAAAATACAATTACTTAAGTATATATTACTAAAAAGTTAAAATTTAGTAAAGTTAAAAAAAATTAATAGAATATAATTTTAAACTTGCAAAATTAATAACTATTGAATTAAGTTACTATTTGAAACATTTTTAATTAGAAATTTAAAAAATATTTAACATGGCAAAAAAAATTCTATACCAAGATAATGCAAGACGAGCTTTAGAACGTGGAATGGAAATCATGGTTGAAGCTGTTTCAGTAACATTAGGACCAAAAGGTAGAAATGTAGTACTTGAAAAAGCTTATGGATCACCACAAATTGTTAATGATGGTGTAACAATTGCGAAAGAGATTAATTTATCTGATCATATTGAAAATACAGGCGTTTCATTAATTCGTCAGGCTGCTTCTAAAACAAATGATGTTGCTGGTGATGGAACAACTACTGCTACAGTTTTAGCTTATGCAATGGTTAAAGAAGGTTTAAAAAACGTTGCTGCTGGTGCAAACCCAATTTCAATTAAATTAGGAATGGAAAAAGCATCTCAATATTTAGTGACACAAATAAATGAGTTTGCTCAACCTGTAGAAGATCTTCAATCAATTCAACAAGTTGCATCAATTGCAGCTGGTAATGATAAAGTTATTGGATCTTTAATTGCTGATGCATTAGCTAAAGTAGGTAAAGAAGGTGTCATATCTTTAGAAGAAGGTAAAGGAATCGTAACAGAGTTAGAAATTACGGAAGGTATGAAGTTAGAAAAAGGATTTATTTCTCCATATTTCATTACAAATAGTGAAAAAATGGAAGTTTCATATGATAACCCATATATTCTCTTAACTGATAAACGAATTACTTTAGTTCAACAAGATTTATTGCCCATTTTAGAACAAATAACAAAAACTAAACGACCACTTTTAATAATTGCGGAAGATGTTGAAAAAGAAGCACTAGCTACTTTAATTCTAAATAAATTACGTGGAATTATTAATGTTGTTGCAGTTAGAGCACCAGGATTTGGCGAACTAAGAAAACAAATGTTAGAAGATATCGCTATTTTAACAGGTGGTACACTTATTACTCAAGATGCTGGATTAAGCTTAGATAATATTCAGTTAAATTTATTAGGCGAAGCACGTCGTATTATTGTGAATAAAGATACAACAACTATTGTCGCTGATGGTCAAACATTAAATGATATTACTATTAGATGTGAACAACTTCGTAAACAGACTAATGTTGCAGATACTGGATATGAAAAAGAAAAATTACAAGATAGAATCGCTAAATTATCAGGTGGAATCGCGGTAATTCGTGTAGGTGCTGTAACAGAAACGGAAATGAAAGATAAAAAATTACGCTTAGAAGATGCTATTAACGCAACTCGAGCAGCGGTTGAAGAAGGAATTGTTCCTGGTGGTGGTGCGACATTAGCACATTTGTCAGAAAATCTTGTAACTTGGGCGAAGAATAATTTAAAGGAAGATGAATTAATTGGTGCTATGATTATTTCCCGAGCAATTTTAGCACCTTTACGAAGAATTGCTGAAAATGCTGGTATTAATGGTCCTGTTATCATTGAAAAAGTTCAACAACAAGAATTTGAAATCGGTTATAATGCTGCAAAAGATACATTTGGAAATATGTATGAAGAAGGAGTTGTAGATCCAGCTAAAGTAACCCGGTCTGGTCTTCAAAATGCAACATCTATCGCTAGTATGATTTTAACAACTGAATGTATCATTGTTGATGATAGTAAAATCTCAAACGAATCTTAAGATTCGTTTGAGATTTTTCACTATACGAAATTATAGATCATTTAAATTCGACATTGGGTCAGAATTTGATTGATCATTCATTTTTGTTTCTACCATTTCTTTCATTGCCGTTTTTAAATCTTCAACTTTGATTTGTAAATTATCCAAACTATCAGTTTGAATTTCTGCACGAATATCTTCGATTAATTTTGTAATATTTTGTTGTTTATCTTCACTTATAGTTTCTTTGAAAAGAGAAAGCTCTTTTTCTGCCTCAAAACATAATGCTTCAGCTTGATTTTTTAAATCAATATTTTGGCGTTTTTCTTTATCAGCTGATGCAAATTTCTCTGCTTCATTTAACATATCATCCACTTCGTTTTCACTTAAATTTGAAGCACCTTGAATTGTTACAGATTGTTCTACACCAGTTTCTTTTTCTCTTGCTTTTACAGATAAAATTCCATCTACATCAATATCAAATGTTACTTCGATCTGAGGTACGCCACGATCAGCTGAAGGAATTCCATCTAATCGGAAGTTTCCTAAACTCTTATTACCAGCCACAAGTTCACGTTCACCTTGTAAAATATGAATTTCTACATTTGTTTGATTATCAACAGCTGTAGAAAACATTTCAGATTTTTTCACTGGGATTGTTGTATTTCGAGCAATAATTTTTGTCATTACCCCACCAAGTGTTTCTACACCCAACGATAATGGAGTTACATCTAATAATAGAATATCCTTAATTTCACCAGCTAAAATGCCTGCTTGAATGGCTGCTCCGACTGCCACCACTTCATCTGGGTTTACAGACTGATTTGGTTTTTTATTTGTTAAAGACTCTACTAAATTTTGAATAGCTGGAATCCGTGTTGATCCACCAACTAAAACAATCTCGTTAAGTTCTGCTTTATCTAACCGAGCATCATTTAATGCTTTTTCAACTGGAATTCGACAACGGTTAATTAAATTTTCACATAAATTTTCAAAAATTTCACGTGTTAATTCTTTTTCAATATGTTTTGGGCCAGTTTTATCAGCTGTAATAAATGGTAAATGAATTGTTGTTTTTTCAACAGTTGATAATTCAATTTTCGCTTTTTCAGCTGCTTCTGTTAATCTTTGTAAAGCTTGGATATCCGTAGATAAATCAATTCCTTCTTGATCTTTGAAATCATTAATTAACCAATTTACTAATGTACTATCAAAATCATCACCACCTAAACTTGTATCACCAGCAGTTGCTAGAACCTCAAAAATGCCATCCCCTACTTCTAAAATTGAAACATCAAATGTACCACCACCTAAATCAAAAACTAAAATTGTTTCATTTTGTTTTTTATCTAAACCGTATGCTAATGAAGCTGCTGTAGGCTCATTAATAATTCGTAATACCTCAACACCTGCAATTTTACCCGCATCCATAGTTGCTTGACGTTGTGAGTCATTAAAATAAGCGGGAACAGTGATAACTGCTTGAGTTACTTCTTGTCCTAAATAATCCGTGGCATCATTAATTAATTTTCGTAATATTTGAGCCGAAAGTTCTTCTGGACTAAAATCTTTATTTAATGCTGGGCATTTAATTTTAATATTATCGTTTTGATCTTTACTTACTTTATATGGTAATTTTTTCGCATCATCAGAAAGTTCTCCTTCTTTTGATCCGATAAATCGTTTTACTGAGAAGAAAGTATTTTCAGGATTAATAACTGCTTGACGTTTTGCAATTTGTCCAACTAGTAATTCCTCTTTTTTTGTATAGGCAACAATCGATGGAGTTGTACGTAAACCTTCAGCATTAATAATAACACTGGGTTGACCTCCTTCAATTGCAGCTACTACCGAATTTGTTGTGCCTAGATCGATTCCTACAACTTTTGCCATTTTTATTTTATTTTTTAGAGTTTATATTTTTATATAAATTATAGTGAATTACTATCTAATTAAAAAGCCTTACGAAGCCGTAATTCCCTGTTATTTAATAATAGTGTTAAAATGTCTTATATAGACAAATACTGATAAATTTTTTAAACTAACCGAAATGATTTACGAATTTTAATTTGTTTATCTATTCTTAACATACTAAAAATACGCAACGTTAATAAATATAGAATAAATTTGGAGGAATATCGTGAATGTAGGTTTATTAGGTAATAAAATTGGTATGACTCAAATTTTTGATGAGTCAGGCAATATTATTCCAGTTACAATTTTAAAAGTTGGTCCTTGCGTAATCACGCAAATAAAAACGAAATCAAAAGATGGATATGACTCAATTCAAATTGGTTATGGGAATGTAGCAAGTAAATCATTAACACAACCAGAATTAGGCCATTTACAAAAGTCAAATATTCAACCTTTAAAATATTTAAAAGAATTTCGTGTAGACAAAAAGGATGAATTTAGTTTGGGTCAAGTCTTAAATGTTGATTCATTTTCACCAGGTCAACTTGTAAATATTCGGGGAAAAAGTATTGGTAAAGGTTTTTCTGGTCTTCAAAAACGTCATAATTTTACTCGTGGACCTATGACACATGGTTCAAAAAACCATAGAGCACCTGGATCAATTGGTATGGGAACAACACCCGGTCGAGTTTTACCAGGTAAGAAAATGTCGGGTCAATTAGGAAATAAAGTTACAACAATTAAGAAACTTAAAGTTATTCAGATAAATTTAGAAGAAAATATTTTAGTAATCAAAGGGTCTGTTCCTGGTAAACCAGGTAACTTATTAAGTATTATTCCTTCAGAATAAATTAACTGAAATTACAAAAGAAATATATTAAAAGAAAGTATGACCGTTCAAAAATTTATAACATATAGTCCATTAGATATTAATGGAAAACAAGAAGATTCTAACCATGAATTAAAACTAAATGTTTTAGAAACATCGGGAAATTATTTATTACATAAAGATCTTTTAAGACATTTTAGTTCTCTAAAACAAGGAACAGTTTCAACGAAAACGCGAAGCGAAGTTCGAGGTGGTGGTGCGAAACCATGGCGTCAAAAAGGTACGGGTCGTGCCCGAGCGGGTTCAAACCGTTCACCACTATGGAAAGGTGGTGGTGTAATTTTTGGTCCAAAACCTAAAAAAGTAACTTTAAAATTAAATAAGAAAGAACGTCGTTTAGCATTACAAACTTTGCTTTACAATAAAAAAAATAACATTGTTCTTATTAATAATTTAGAAAGTGAAATTACTGAACCAAAAACAAAAACTTTTTTAAAAGTCTGTAAAGACTGTGCTATTGATAGTAATCAAAAAATTTTAGTAATCGTATCAAAAAAGACGCAATCATTAAAATTAGCAACACAAAATCTTAAAAATGTTGAATTAATTTCTGCTTCAAATTTAAATACATTAAGTTTATTAAAAGCACAGCAAATTATCTTAACACCATTAGCAATAAATGATATAAAGGAGATTTATTGTGACTAGTTCTTCAGATTTTTATCGCAGTAATGCACAAATTATCAAATATCCTATCATTACAGATAAAGCGACACGACTTTTAGAAAACAATCAATATAGTTTTGTAGTCGATCGTTATTCAGATAAAAACAGTATAAAAACTGCTATTGAATATTTATTTGATGTAAAAGTTATTAAAATCAATACATGTCGTCTTCCACGTAAAAAGAAACGTGTTGGTAAATATATTGGTTGGAAACCACAATATAAAAAAGCAATTGTAAAACTATCTGAGGGCGACGTAATAAACTTATTTACAGAGAGTTAACAAATTAAAAAATAATCCAGTTTATGAGTATTCGTCTTTATAAATCATATACACCAGGTACACGAAATCGCGCACTATCAACTTTTAGTGAGATTACGAAATCGAAACCAGAAAAAACGTTAATTAGAAAAAATCACCGAAATAAAGGACGAAATAACAGAGGTGTTATTACTATTCGTCACCGTGGTGGTGGACATAAAAGACGTTATCGGTTAATTGATTTTAAACGTAACAAATATGGTATTGAAGGTGTTGTAGCATCAATTGAATATGATCCGAATAGAAATGCTCGGATTGCATTAATACACTATATTGATGGTGAAAAACGTTACATCCTACAACCCAAAAATTTAAACGTTGGTGACAAAATTACTTCTGGTTCTGATTCAACATTAGATATTGGAAATTCATTACCTTTAGAAGAAATTCCTTTAGGATCATCAATTCATAATATTGAATTAGTTCCAAATAAAGGTGGCCAGATTGTTCGTGCCGGTGGAACATCTGCCAAAATTTTAGCAAAAGAAGGTAATTACATTACTTTACGTCTTCCATCAAAAGAGATCCGGTTAGTTCGAAAAGAATGTTTTGCAACAATTGGTGAAGTAAGTAATAATGACGCATTCTTAGTACAAAGTGGTAAAGCTGGTCGAACTCGTTGGTTAGGTAAACGTCCTACTGTTCGTGGTTCAGTAATGAATCCATGTGATCACCCGCATGGTGGTGGTGAAGGTCGAGCACCTATTGGTCGAAGTCGTCCCTTAACTCCGTGGGGTAAACCAGCTTTAGGAATGAAAACACGTAAAAAGAAAAAGTTAAGTGATGCATATATTCTTCGTCGTTCTTAACTAACAATTTAAAAATTAAGAAAATATTTTTAAGATGCCAAGATCATTAAAAAAAAGTCCATTTATTGCCTATCATTTATTAAAAAAAATTAATAAATTAAATAAAGAAGGCAACAAAAAAGATACCATTACAACTTGGTCTCGATCATCAACTATTTTACCTAGTATGATTGGGTTTACTATCGCAGTTTATAATGGAAAACAACATGTACCCATTTTCATTTCTGACCAATTAGTAGGTCATAAACTAGGAGAATTTGTATCAACTAGAACTTTTAAATCTCATATCAAGACTGATAAAAAAACAAAACGTTAAGAAATATTAATAGATGAATCGAATTCTATATGAAAATAGATGTAAATGTAATGAAGACCTTTCAATAACTAAGAAAAGGAAATCACCCATTAGGAGTGAAGGTAAACCACTTCAGTATCCCAAATCTAATGAAATCATATCCAAAACGTTTCAAATTAAATATCAAAATAAATTGTCATTAACTTCAAAGTTTATTTTGAATAGTTTTCAAAATAAATATATTTATTATGCAATTGATGATATTTTATATACATTAAAATCTTCTCCAATTGAACGAGATAATCTCTTAGCAATTTTATATTCTCCAGTTCTTTCATTACAGAATAATTTTTCTGTTAATTTTTTTGACATCTGGATACGACAAATTTATATAGAAGAAATATCAAAAACTAATAAATTTCTTAATAATGATTCGCAAACTTTGGATCAATTTAGTTATATAACAATTCAATTCTTTTATAAAACTAGAGTTCCAGTAAAAAAACAAGAATCATTATGGTAATTAGTACAGATATTTAAAAAGATTAAAAAAATTTTTATTGATTTTTTGAGAAAGATTATTAAATATACTTATGGGTCAATAATTGAAGTGTTTTCAATTCTTAATAAAGAATTTTACCTTTTATATTGAACATTACATATTAGAAACAATTACTTATGTCAAATACTCAATCAGTTACAGCAGTAGCTAAATATATTCGTATGTCTCCTCATAAGATAAGACGAGTTTTGGATCAAATCCGAGGTCGCTCATATCAAGAAGCATTAATGATTCTAGAATTTTTACCATATGATGCGGGTGGACCTATTTGGCAAGTCGTTCATTCGGCAGCCGCAAATGCAAAACATAATTATGGTTTAGATAAGAAAAAATTAATTATTGATACAATCTTTGCGGATGAAGGGCCGAAATTAAAACGAATCCGCCCCCGTGCTCAAGGACGAGCATTTAAAATTTTGAAACCAACTTGTCATATTACTGTGATTATGAAAGCAGTTAATTAAAACACTAAATAATAAATTTGATTTAAAATTAAAAGGATTAATTCTATGGGTCAAAAAACACATCCTTTAGGATTTAGATTAGGTATTACGCAGGAACATAAATCTACGTGGTATGCTAATTTTAATCAGTATGCCGATGTTTTAAAAGAAGACGATAGTATTAGAACGTATATTAATACCATTTCACAATCGAATAGTATTGCTAACGTACAAATAAATCGTAATGGATTAAATGATCAAATTCAATTAAATATCGAAACGGGTAAACCAGGTATTTTAGTTGGTGATCTAGGTGCAGGTCTGGAAACATTATTAACTAATGTTAAAAAAACATTACCAACTAATCGTCAAGTAACAATTAATGTTCTTGAAGTAGAAAAAGTTGATTTAAATGCTTCGCTTCTTGCAGATTTAGTTGCAGAGCAATTAGAAAAACGTGTTGCTTTTAGACGCGCAATTCGTGAAGCATTGCAAAGAGCTCAAAAGCAAAATGTAAATGGAATCAAAATTCAAGTTTCAGGCCGTTTAAATGGTGCAGAAATTGCACGAAGTGAATGGATTCGAGAAGGACGTGTTCCTTTACAAACATTACGTGCTGATATTGATTATGCAACACAAGAAGCAAATACAATTTACGGTGTATTAGGAATTAAAGTTTGGTTATTTAAAAGTGAAATTTTATCTAAATAGAAAAAATTATTCACAAAATTAAAAAGTTTATATTTTTATTAAATTAATTTGTTATGTTAAGTCCAAAAAGAACAAAATATAGAAAGTATCATCGAGGGCGTATGCGAGGTAAAAAAACTCGTGGAAATGAACTTTGCTTTGGCAATTTTGGTTTACAAGCTTTAGAACCTACTTGGATTACATCACGTCAAATTGAAGCAGCTCGTAGAACAATTACACGATATACAAAACGTGGTGCTTCATTATGGATTCGAATTTTTCCAGATAAATCAGTGACAGCTCGTGCAGCTGAATCAAGAATGGGTTCAGGTAAAGGTACAGTAGATTATTGGGTAGCCGTTGTAAAACCAGGAACAGTTATATTTGAAATTGGTTCAGTTCCTGAAGAGGTTGCTCGCGCTGCTCTAAATCTAGCCGCATATAAATTACCAATCAAAACAAAATTCATTATTAAAGATAATATTAATTAAAAAATATGGGTTTACCTAAATTTACTGATATTATTTCACTTTCAAATACAGAAATCTCTGACGCAATTATTGAAACTGAAAATCAATTATTTAATCTTCGGTTTAAAAAAGCTACACGTCAAAATTTTAAGGCACATGAAATTAAAATTGCAAAACGACGATTAGCTCAATTAAAAACACTTTTAACGTTAAGACTACAAAACCTTGAACGAAAAGACGAAAATTTAATCGCAAATTAAAGTTCAAAATACTATTCAATATAAAATTAAGGAGTTCTCGATGCCAGTAAAGCAACAAATTGGTATTGTAATTAGTAACAAAATGCAAAAAACGATTGTGGTCAAAGTTGAAAACCGCTATCCACATCCTATCTATTCGAAGACGCTAATAAAAACTAAAAAATATTTAGCTCATGATGAATTAGAAGAATGTAATATCGGCGATCAAGTATTAGTTCAAGAATGCCGTCCACTAAGTAAAAGAAAACGTTGTAAGTTAGTTAAAATTCTTACAAAATCGTCTTTAATAAGTTAAAGTTAAATGATATTTTTATGATTTATCCTCAAACAATGCTAACAGTAGCCGATAATACGGGTGCTAAAAAAATTATGTGTATTCGAGTATTAGGTGGCAATAAAAAATACGCAAAAATTGGTGATATGATTATTGGAGTAGTTAAAGAAGCTATACCAAATATGCCAATAAAACGCTCAGATATTGTCCGAGCTATTGTTGTTCGAACAAAAAAAAGTATTCGTCGACAAGATGGAATGTATATCCGCTTTGATGACAATGCAGCAGTGATTGTAAATCTTGATAATAATCCTCGTGGAACAAGAGTTTTTGGTCCAGTTGCTCGCGAAATTCGTGATAGAAACTATTCTAAAATTGTTTCATTAGCACCGGAGGTTTTATAAATGGTAAAAAAACAAAAAATCCATGTTAAAATTGGTGATACAGTGAGAATTATCTCAGGGTTTTCTAAAAATGAAACTGGTGAAGTTATTAAAATTAATCGAAAAACTGGAACATTAATAGTAAAAGGAATTAATTTTAAGTTTAAACATGTAAAACCAAATACTGAAAATGAAATTGGTGAAATTAAACAATTTGAAGCGCCTATTCATCATTCAAATGTAAAACTAAATTTAAAAGAAGTATCTTAATATGCTAAATCAACATTCTTTAGAAGAAATTGCTGAAATTTATAATTTACTTGGCGATATAAAAAAAGAGTATGAAAATGGGATTAAACCTATTTTAATAAAAAATAGTCCCAAATTATTCCGCAATCCCCATACTGTTCCAAAATTGAAAAAAATTATAGTTAATCGTGGACTTGGACTAGCGGCTCAAAATACAAATATTTTAAAAAAAAATATTGAAGAGTTTGAAAAAATTACTGGGCAAAAACCAGTTATTACAAAATCTAAGAAAGCAATTGCTGGATTTAAAATTCGAGAAGAAATGGAGTTAGGATTAAGTGTGACATTACGTGGTGAAAAAATGTATACATTCTTAACAAAATTATTATTCTTTACTTTTGCTCAAATTCGAGATTTCCGTGGGTTATCATTACGAAGTTTTGATAAAGCTGGAAATTATACATTTGGTTTAAAAGAACAATTAATTTTCCCAGAAATTGAATATGACGAGGTTGAGCAAATTCAAGGTTTTACAATTAATATTGTGTTAGACCATAATTCGCCAAAATACCGACGTGAATCAATTGATAAAATTTTAAATGGAATGATTTTATTTAAATTTTTACGTTTCCCATTAAATGATTGTGGATACTACGAAAAATATGAATCATTCTCAGAAATTAGTCGAACATGGGATAAAAAACGTCATTTAAAACGAAAACGCTGGTCACAAGAATAATAAATAAAATATATTGCATAAGGAGATAATTGTGGTAACCGACACTATTTCAGATATGTTAACACGAATCAGAAATGCTACCATGGTAAGACATCAAATCGTTCAAATTCCTGCTACTAAAATGTCTTTAGCAATTGCAGAGATCTTAAAAACAGAAGGTTTTATTCAAGATTTTGAAAGCTATAATGAAGATGAGAAAAAATATTTATTAATCTCATTAAAATATACTGGAAAATCAAGAACACCTGTAATTTGTAAAATTGAACGAATTAGTAAACCTGGATTAAGAGTTTATTCAAACTCAAAACAATTACCAAAGGTTTTAGATAATTTAGGAATTGCTATTATTTCGACGTCAAAAGGAGTAATGACAAACTTAAAAGCTAAAGAACTTGGAATTGGTGGTGAAGTTTTATGTTATATTTGGTAAAGATAAGGAGTTTCTAAAATGTCACGTATAGGAAAATTGCCAATTACTATACCCGAAAATGTAGATGTTAATTGCAATGACTCAGAAATTAAAGTTAAAGGAAAGTTTGGTACTTTACAAACAAATCTTCCTAACGAGTTAGGGATTATTCAAGATACAAATCAAATAAAAGTAATTTTAAAACAACAAACAAAAAATGTTCGAGCGTTACATGGTTTGTATCGAACATTAATCAATAATATGATAGTTGGAGTTTCTGAACAATTTGATCTGACTCTGACATTAAAAGGAGTAGGTTATCGAGCTGTAGTTCAAGGCAAAGAAATTGTTTTAAATTTAGGTTACAGTCATCCTGTTAAAATTGAGATTCCAGACACTGTTTCAGTTTCAGTTGATAAAAATACAACTATAAATTTAAAATCATGTGATAAAGAATTATTAGGTTTATTTGCAGCTAATATTCGAGCTTGGAGAAAACCTGAACCTTATAAAGGTAAAGGAATTTTGTATAAAAATGAACAAATTGTTCGTAAAGCTGGTAAATCGGCAAAATAATCTAATTTCTTATTACTAACTTGTTGAAACGCAAATACTTCTAATTTTGTAACTAAGAAATGTAACGTTTTTACAGTTTTAAAAAATTAAAAATTATAATTATGAAATTTTCACCACGAACTTTATTAAAGTTAAAGAATAAAAACAAAAAACTAAAACCTAATAAGTACAAGAAATTAAAACGTGAAGGATTACGTGGTCGTATCAAAGGAACTGTTGAACGTCCAAGATTATCAGTTTATCGTTCAAATGAAAACATCTATGCACAGATTATTGATGATACTAATTCTACAACGTTAATTTCTTGTTCTACATTAGATCGATCTATTAAACTTGCTCTTTCTACTGGACGAACATGTGATGCGTCTAGATTAATGGGCAAAAAACTAGCTGAATTGAGTTTAAAAAAAAATATTACAAAAATTGTCTTTGATCGTGGACCATATTTATACCATGGACGAATCAAAGCATTGGCTGATGGGGCTAGAGCCGGTGGGTTAGAATTTTAAATTCCAATTTGTAAATAAATATACAAGTTAAATATCTTTTATGAGTAGCGATTTAAAAAAAATAAATAAGTTAAAAAAAAATTCTCGACGTCCACAAAATTTACAAGAACCTAAATTAGTTGAGCGATTAATCAAAATTAGTCGAGTTTCAAAAGTAACTAAAGGTGGTAAAAAATTAAGTTTCCGGGCGATTGTAGTAGTCGGAGATGAAAATGGACAAGTTGGTGTTGGAGTTGCAAAAGCTGATGATGTAGTTAATGCTTTTAAAAAAGCAAAAACTGATGGTCGAAAAAACTTAATAAGACTTCCAATTACTAAATCTTTAAGTATTCCCCATGAGGTTATGGGTAATTTTGGGGCATGTAAAGTCTTTATGAAACCTTCTATCGAAGGTTCAGGGGTTATTGCTGGTGGTGCTGTTAGAATTGTATTAGAAGTAGCAGGTGTTAAAAACGTTATTGCGAAACAATTAGGTTCTAATAACTTATTGAATAATGGTCGAGCAGCAGTTTGTGCGCTTAGTAATTTAACAACAAAATCTCAAATTGCGAAAAAACGAAATTTGGATTAAAACTAAAATTATTAAATATCAATTAAAACAGAACTGTGAAGATCAATAAAGAAATCAAAGATATTATACTAAAACGCATTTTAGTAACAATTGGAATCTTATTAATAATTCGAATTGGAACATTCCTTCCAGTCCCTGGAATTAATCATAGTGATTTAGCATTCTATATTCAAAGTCATTCAGTTACTAGAAGTTTAGTAAGTACATTTTCAGGAAATAATACTTTTGTTATTGGTTTATTTACATTAAATATATTCCCTTATATTAATGCATCTATTTTAGTTCAATTAATTTTAGGATTTTCACCCAAACTTTCAAAATTACAAAAAGAAGGTGATCTTGAAGGCCGCCGTTCAATCAATAGGTTAACTCGGTTTATAACATTAATTTGGGCAGTTATTCAAAGTGTTAGCTTAACGTTCTATTTAAAACAAGTATTATTTAATTGGAATTATAGCTTAGCTTTTGAAATTATTGTTTGGTTAACTACTGGCGCAATGATTGTTTTATGGTTAAGTGAACTTATCACTGATTATGGTTTAGGAAATGGAGCTTCATTACTTATTTATACAAATATTATTTCAAGTTTACCTAATTTAGCTCGAACAATATTTTTAGAAAATAATGAAAATCTTACAACTATTTCAGAAATTGCAATTATTCTTTTAATTTTTGTCTCGTTGTATGGGATTGTTTTTTTACAAGAAGGAGTAAGAATTATTCCGTTAATTTCATCAAAACAATTAAACCAATCATCATTACAAGATTCAGTTACAAGTAATAATTATATTCCTTTACGATTTAATCAAGCTGGGGTAATGCCAATTATTTTAACTACAGCAATATTAGTTGTTCCAAATTATATAAACAATTTAGGATTATTCCCTAAAGTAGACTTTCCAATAAATCTTGAATCTTTTAAATTTTTATATTGGGTTGGCTATTTTGGATTAATTTTAATATTTAGCTCATTTTATTCGACAATTGTTTTAAATCCAAAAGATATTTCGGATCAATTACAAAAAATGGCTGTTACAATACCAGGTGTTAGACCCGGTATCCAAACAACATTTTATTTAAAACAAGTTATGAAACGAATAACATTAGTTGGAGCGACAATGCTTGCTATTTTGGCAACTGTACCCAATTTTATAGAATCAGCTTTAAGTGTTACAAGTTTGAATGGTTTAAGTACAACCTCACTGCTAATTTTAGCTGGGGTAGTATTAGATTTAGTTCGTGAAGTAAAAAATATTTACTATTCGAATATCTATAACAATATGTATCAATAAATTAAAAATTAAAAATGAAAGTTCGTCCTTCAGTAAAAAAAATGTGTGATAAATGTCGTGTAATTAAACGACATGGTAAGATTATGGTAATTTGTTCCAATCCAAAACACAAACAACGTCAAGGATAGTATTCTAAAGGAGTCAAAAAAATGGTTAGATTAGTTGGAGTTGATTTACCAAGGAATAAAAGAATTGCTTATTCTCTTACTTATATTCATGGTATTGGTCTTACATCTGCAAGCAGACTTGTCGAGCTTGCAAATATTAACGTAGAAACAAGAACTAGTGATTTAACTACTGAAGAAGTAGTTGCATTACGTCAAACTTTAGAAGAGAGTGATTTAAAACTAGAAGGTGATTTAAGAAGATTTAATGGTTTAAATATTAAGCGATTAAATGAAATAAATTGCCATAGAGGAAAAAGACATCGAAATAATTTACCAGTTCGTGGTCAACGTACAAGAACAAATGCTCGTTCAAGACGTGGCTCGAAAAAAACTGTTACTGGTAAGAAGAAATAAGTTTTAACTACCATCTTAAATTTATTTAAAATTTTTATATGGCACAAACAAAAAAATCAGCAACGAAACGAGATAAAACAAATTTTACAAGTGGTATCGTTCATATTCAATCAACGTTTAATAATACCATTGTAACAATAACAAATTTAACGGGTGACACTATTGCTTGGGCTTCTGCTGGAAGTGCAGGATTTAAAGGAGCTCGAAAAAGTACGCCATTTGCAGCTCAGACGGCTGCTGAAAAAGCTGCATTAGACGCCTTAAATACAGGGATGAAAAATGTTGAAATCTTAGTAAAAGGTCAAGGTTCAGGACGTGAAACAGCTATTCGTGCAATTGAAGGGGCGGGTTTTGATATTATTTCAATTCAAGATATAACTTCAGTTCCACACAATGGATGTCGACCTCCAAAACGACGTCGAGTTTAAAGACTCTATTTCTAATAAATTACAGTATGAATAACATTTCTATCAAATGTCTTAAATCAGAAAAAATTCAATCTGGTGCTTGTCATGGTCAATTTGTAATAAATTCATTAAGACCAGGCCAAGGAATCACAATTGGTAATCAATTAAGACGAGTTCTTTTGGGTGATTTAGGTGGTGTTGCAATTTCAGCAGTTCGAATCGCAGGTATAACACATGAATTTTCAACAATTCCTGGAGTACGAGAAGATATTTTAGAAATTTTATTAAATTTAAAAGGAATTGTTTTTAAAAGTAAAACCCAAGATACTCAATTTGGTCGACTAAAAATTCAAGGTCCAAGTGTTGTCACAGCGGATTTAATACAATTACCATCCGATTTAGAAATTGTAAACCCAAACCATTATATTGCAACAATATCAACAGCAAATATTCTTGAAATTGAACTCAAATTTGAGTATGGAACTGGCTATAGACTAGCAGCGCAAACATTTTTAGATGAAGCGGAGAATTATCTACAACTAGATACAATTTTCATGCCAGTTCAAAAAGTTGATTTTAAAATAGAAAATGTCTATGATACTGCGAATAATATTAGTGAACGGTTACTAGTAGATATTTGGACGAATGGTAGTATTTTACCAAATGAAGCATTAGAATCTGCTTCTCAGATTATTATTGACTTATTCACATTATTAATTAACAATAAAAATATGAATGAGACTAATCAATTAGAAGCTAAATCTGAATCAATTAGTATTGAACCTTATACGAATATTGCGATTGAAGAATTACAATTATCTGTTCGAGCTTATAATTGTTTAAAAAAAGCACAAATAAATACCGTTGGTGATTTATTACAATATTCTCCAGAAAAACTTCAAGAACTTAAAAATTTTGGTCGGAAATCAGCTGATGAAGTCTTTTCCACATTAAAAAATAAGTTAGGTATTATTTTGAACTAATAGATAAGTATAAAGGTGATTTTTTAATTGGCTAGTACTTTTCATTATTTATTTTCAAAAAAGATTATGAATTCATTAAATAAAACATTTTTACCAACTAAAAATTACAAAAATCGTAATTGGTTTATTATTGACTGTAAAGGTCAAAAACTTGGCCGACTTGCAACAGTTATCGCAGCGTTATTAAAAGGCAAGGTTAAACCACATTATCATCCATCAGTTGATATAGGTGATTACATCATTTTAACTAATGCAGAATCAATTCTTATCAATGAGAAAAATAAACATTACATTGTTAATAACCCAGGACGACCTGGTCATTCTCTAAAAATAAGAAACGTTTCTGACTGTTTACCGAAATTTACTATAGAACGTGCTGTTAAAGGTATGTTAGCAGAATCGGAAACAAAGAGATTAATGAGACGATTAAAGATTTTTAATGATCAAAATCATGCTCATAAAGCTCAAAACCCTATAGAAATTGATGTTTCTAATTTTTATGCCAATTCTGAATTTAATACTAAAATTGCTGAATTAGCTGAATAATAACAAATTTTAAATTTTCATTAGATTATTTATCTTAATCTAATGAAAATTTAAACTTATATTAAAAACATAATTATAAATATGGAAAATTTATGAATTCTACAAAAGAATTAGTTTTTCAAAAAAAGAATATTGGACTTGGAAAACGAAAACAAGCAGTTGCAAGGGTTTTTCTTATTCCTGGACAAGGAAATATTGTAATTAATAAATTACCAGGCGATAAGTACTTACAACACAATGATACCTATCTAAATACTGTTTGGGCGCCTCTAGAGAAATTAAATTTAGAAAAACAGTTTGATATTGTTGCATTAGTAAATGGCGGTGGCCTTACTGGTCAAGCTCACGCTATCCAATTAGGTGTTGCAAGATTATTATGCACTATGGAAAAGGAAAATCGTTCAGTTTTAAAACCATTTGGTTTCTTAACACGTGATTCACGTATTAAAGAACGTAAAAAATACGGTTTACGAAAAGCACGAAAAGCGCCACAATATTCGAAACGTTAACATTATTCTATTTGTTTATAAAATATAATATGCCAAAATCTGATATACATCCTAAATGGTTTAAAACCACACCCGTTTTATGTGATGGAAAACCACTTTGTTTAATCGGCTCAACGAAAAGTGAATTACAAATTGATATTTGGTTAGCAAATCATCCGTTTTACACAAATTCACAAGTTATGATTGATAGTGAAGGTCGAGTTGAAAAATTTATGAAAAAATATAATTTAGATACAACTGACGAATAATTTAACAATTTATTTAAAGACAATATAACTTTAATAATTTTATGCCAACAATTCAACAATTAGTTCGTTCACCACGGATACAAATTAAAAAGAAAACAAAATCACCTGCATTAGTGAACTGCCCGCAAAGACGGGGAGTATGCACGCGTGTTTATACAACAACGCCTAAGAAACCAAATTCAGCAATTCGAAAAGTTGCTCGTGTAAGGTTAACATCAGGCTTTGAAGTTACAGCCTATATTCCAGGTATTGGTCATAATTTACAAGAACACTCAGTTGTTTTAATTCGTGGTGGTCGAGTAAAAGATTTACCTGGTGTACGTTACCATATTGTACGTGGTGCATTAGATACTGGTGGTGTTAAAGATCGAACACAAGGTCGTTCAAAATATGGTGTAAAAAAACCAAAATCTGACAAATAAAAAGTATTAATAATTTAAACCTTAATTAAAAGGTATTTAAAGAATTAATTAGGTAAAAAATTTATCCATTCTATTATGTCTCGTAGAAATATTTCAAAAAAACGTTTTCCACAAATTGATGCAATCTATAATAGCTATTTAGTTAGTTTATTAATTACAAGAATTTTAAAATCTGGTAAAAAAACGATTGCAAAAAAAATAGTTTACCAAGCATTTGATATCATTAAAAAGAAAACAAATGAAGATCCGTTGACAGTATTTGAAAAAGCAATTAGAAATGCAAGTCCAATTGTGGAAGTTAAAGCTCGTCGAGTAGGTGGGTCTACTTATCAAGTACCAGTTGAAGTTAGTAGTTTTAGAGCAACAAATTTATCATTACGCTGGCTTATTCGCTATGCTGATCAACGTGTTGGTCGTAGTATGGCAATTAAATTAGCTAATGAAATTATTGACACTGCTAACGATATCGGTAATACTATTAAGAAAAAGGAAGAAACACATAAAATGGCTGAGGCTAATAAAGCTTTTGCACATTTTAGATACTAATTCCAAACGAATATCGCTAAAAGCTTAGAACTAAACATATAATTTTTTTTCAAAAATATAAAGGAATTTTATAATGGCACGTGAAAAATTTGAACGTACGAAACCACATGTTAATATTGGAACTATTGGTCACGTAGATCATGGAAAAACAACTTTAACTGCAGCAATTACAGCAGCATTATCATTAGAAGGTGGTGCAGAAGTTAAAGCGTATGCCGATATTGATGGTGCTCCAGAAGAAAGAGCGCGTGGTATTACAATTAATACAGCACACGTAGAATATGAGACTAAAAATCGTCATTATGCACACGTAGATTGCCCAGGTCACGCTGATTATGTAAAAAACATGATTACTGGTGCTGCTCAAATGGATGGTGCTATTTTAGTAGTATCAGCAGCTGATGGACCAATGCCACAGACACGTGAGCATATTCTATTATCAAAACAAGTTGGTGTTCCTGATATTGTTGTATTCTTAAACAAAGAAGACCAAGTAGATGATGCGGAATTATTAGAATTAGTAGAAATGGAAGTTCGTGAATTACTTTCTGCTTATGATTTCCCAGGTGAAGATATTCCAATTCGTACTGGTTCAGCATTACAAGCAATTGAAGCTATTACATCAAATCCAGATATCAAACGTGGTGAGAATCAATGGGTTGATAAAATCTATGCATTAATGGATGCAGTTGATGAATATATCCCGACACCAGAACGTGATACAGAAAAAACATTCTTAATGGCGATTGAGGATGTATTCTCAATTACTGGTCGAGGTACTGTTGCGACTGGTCGTATTGAACGTGGTGTCATTAAAGTTGGTGAAACCGTTGAAATTGTTGGTATTGGTGATACACAAACAACAACAATTACTGGAATCGAAATGTTCCAAAAAACACTAGACGAAGGTTTTGCTGGTGATAATGTAGGTATTTTATTACGTGGTGTTACACGTGAAGATATTGAACGTGGTATGGTATTATCACGACCAGGAACAATTACTCCGCATACAAACTTTGAATCAGAAGTTTATGTTTTAACAAAAGATGAAGGTGGTCGTCACACACCATTCTTCTCAGGTTATCGTCCACAATTCTATGTACGAACAACTGATGTAACTGGTGCAATTACTCAATTCACAGCTGATGATGGAACAATTGTTGAAATGGTAATGCCTGGGGATCGTATTAAAATGACAGCTGAGTTAATTTATCCTGTAGCTATCGAAGCAGGCATGCGATTTGCTATCCGTGAAGGTGGTCGTACAATTGGTGCCGGTGTAGTTTCTAAAATTGTTAAATAATTAAAAATTTTTATGGAAGTAAAAACGAATGCAAAAATTCGTGTAAGATTAGAATCTTTTAATCATGAACTATTAGTTTCATCATGTCAAAAGATTGTAAACATTTTACAAAATACTCCATTACAGTCAATTGGAGTAATTACATTACCAACTCGGAAACGTATTTACTGTGTATTACGTTCACCCCATGTAGATAAAGATTCTAGAGAACACTTCGAAATTAGAATTCATAAACGAATTTTAGAGATTTATTATGATTCTGAGGTACCTATTTTTGATTTACTATCAGAAGCAGATTTACCGCCAGGAGTTTTCTATCGTATCTGCTTATCTTAAAATTTATTTATCTTCAGTAAAGAAATATTTACTAAGGTAATTTATTATGAATCATTCTTAAATATTTAGGAATGGTTCATAACACATATTAAAATATTTTTTTTTAATTTATATTAACTTAACGAAAAAATTATGTATTCAAAAATTTAACCAAGACCGACTTACAATCAAAGTGAAATAGTAAAAGAATTGTTGTACTATTTTGCGGATTCGTATTAATTAAAGTAGTTGGGAACGGAGGGACTTGAACCCTCACGCCTATCACTAGGCAACGGATTTTAAGTCCGTCGTGTCTACCAATTTCACCACATTCCCAAATATTGGTTTATTTATCACTTATTAAGTGAATGCTTATGTCTAAGATATAGAATATTACCAAAGACATCTAAAAACAATACTATAGTTTAAAAATTATAGGCGGCACCCAGATTCGAACTGGGGATAGAGGATTTGCAATCCACTGCCTTACCACTTGGCCATACCGCCATGTTTAATTCTATCTTCTACTAACACTGATATTATAGTATATTAAGTCTAAATTTGGTTAGAAAAATTCAAATTCAAATTAACGTATAATATAAAACAAAGTAAATAGAATCGAAATCTTTAAAATTAAAATAGTAAACTATCTATGTTTGAAAAATTTACTGAAGGCGCAATAAAAGTTATTATGTTGTCGCAAGAAGAAGCACGCAGAATGGGACATAATTTTGTTGGAACAGAACAACTTTTATTGGGCGTTATAGGCCAACGACATGGAATTGGAGCCCGAGCTTTAAAAAAACTAAAAGTAACATTAAAAAAAGCTCGAAAAGAGATTGAATTATATATAGGTCGAGGAACTGGGTTCGTTGCATCAGAAATTCCATTTACACCAAGAGCAAAAAGAGTTCTAGAAATGGCAGTTCATGAAGGCAAAGATTTAGGCCAAAATTTTGTAGGTACTGAGCATATTTTATTAGCTCTTATCGCTGAATCTGATGGTGTTGCAATGCGAACATTAGATAAATTAAATGTGGATATCAATAAATTACGAAATTTAATTTTAACGTATATTGAAGAAACACAAGAAGAAATTTTACGCCCTTTGACACAAGCGGAAAAATTCTTATTAGAGCGTGAGAAAAAAGGGAGTCCAACACCGACTTTAGATGAATATGCAGAAAATGTTACAAAAGAAGCCATTGACGGAAATTTAGATCCAGTAATTGGGCGTGAAAAAGAAATTGATGACGTAATCGCCGTTTTAGCACGACGTACAAAAAATAACCCAGTTTTAATTGGTGAACCAGGTGTTGGTAAAACTGCAGTTGCAGAAGGTTTAGCACAATTAATTTTAACTGAGCAAGTTCCAGATTTCTTAGATGGTAGTTTAATTATGGCCTTAGATCTTGGTTCAATCTTAGCTGGTACAAAATACCGTGGTGAGTTCGAAGAAAGATTGAAACGAATTGTTGAAGAAGCTCAAAATGATTCGGCAGTTATTATTGTAATTGATGAAATTCATACGTTGGTTGGTGCTGGAGCTGCCGAAGGCGCTGTAGATGCAGCAAATATTTTAAAACCAGCATTAGCTCGTGGTAAATTCCGTTGTATCGGTGCAACAACAAATGATGAATATAGAAAATATATTGAACGTGATCCTGCGTTAGAGCGACGTTTCCAGCCTGTTCATGTTGAAGAACCGAGTGTTGGAGTAACAATTGATATTTTACGTGGTTTAAGGTCAAAATTTGAACAGCACCATACTTTAAGCTATCACGATAAAGCGTTAGAACAAGCTGCTATTCTTGCTGATAAATATGTTGCAGATCGTTATTTGCCAGATAAAGCAATTGATGTTTTAGATGAAGCAGGTGCACGTGTACGTTTAGAAAATAGACGTCTTCCATTAGGTCTACGCAGTTTAATGCAAGAATTACAAGAAACAATTAAAGATAAAGAAGATTGTATTAAAGAACATGATTTTGAAGCAGCAAAACAATTATTAGATCATGAGATGGAAGTTCGAACTCATATTCGAATTATGAAACAATCTGCTTTAACAAGTGAAGCACGTGGATTTAGCCGACGTGATGTTGATATGGTTACTGAAACTGATGTTTCTGATGTAGTTTCAAATTGGACAGGTATTCCAGTAACTAAAATTACGGGTTCAGAATCTGCTCGATTATTAAAAATGGAAGATACAATTCATGAACGTATTATTGGTCAAAAACATGCTGTTGTAGCAGTTTCAAAAGCAATTAGACGTGCACGAGTGGGTTTACGAAATCCAAATCGACCAATTGCAAGTTTTATTTTTGCTGGACCAACAGGTGTTGGTAAAACTGAATTAACTAAAGCACTATCAGAATATATGTTTGCTAGTGAAGATAGCATGATTCGTTTAGATATGTCAGAGTACATGGAAAAACATACAGTAGCTAAATTAATTGGTTCTCCACCAGGTTATGTTGGTTATAATGAAGGTGGTCAATTAACGGAGTCAGTTCGCTCTAAACCTTATTCTGTAGTACTTTTCGATGAGGTTGAAAAAGCTCACCCTGATGTATTTAATTTATTATTACAAATTTTAGATGATGGTCGATTAACAGATTCAAAAGGTCGAGTAATTGATTTCACTAATACGTTAATTATTATGACCACTAACTTAGGTTCAAAAATTATTGAACGAGAAAGTGGTATTAAACCGAAATCAGAACAAGGTGGATTTAAAATTACACCAGATGCAGTTGTTGGGTGGGAACCTATACCCGAAGCAATTAAAGATCCAGAAGTGTTTGAACGAGTAACAAAATTAGTAAATGATGAATTAAAAAACTTTTTCCGTCCTGAGTTTTTAAACCGTATTGATGAAATTGTTGTATTTAATCATTTAACACGAATCGATATTTGGGAAATTTGTGACTTAATGGTTAAACAAGTTCAAAAACGGTTAAAAGAAAAAGGAATCAATTTAGTTGTTGATTTATCAGTTCAAGCTTTCTTAACTGATGAAGGATATGATCCTATATACGGAGCTCGTCCTTTACGTCGTGCAATTATGCGATACTTAGAAGATACATTAGCAGAACAGTGTTTATCAAAAACGTTATATCCTAATACGATAATTCATGTTAGTCGTAAGAAGGTTGAAGGAACATTGATGACATATACTAATGAAATCGAAGTAGAAGTTGATTTTAGTGATGTTGATCCAAGTCTTTTAGATCAGAAAGATACTGAACAGCCAGTGTCTGTTTTATCATCTTCATCGGATGAAGATTCTAATGGAGATCAACTATCATCGAATGATTCAGAATCAAATAAACCAAACTTAGGATTAGGTGATGATGAACCAAAACCAACAATTGCTGGCCGTGCAGCTCGATTCTTTAGAAAGAAAGATTAAATGTAAATAAAAAATAAATAAACTTGTATTTTAAAAAGCAAAGGAATATAAAAATTCCTTTGCTTTTTTTGTTATGAGACCCACCCATAACTATGTAATCCTTTTCCTAAAAAATTAACTCCTAAATAACAAATCCAAATAACAAAGAAACCTAAACTACCTAAAATGGCTGTCTGTTTTCCTTCCCAACCTTTTGTTATTCTAGCATGTAAATAAGATGCAAAAACTAACCAAGTAATTAATGCCCAAGTTTCTTTTGGGTCCCAACTCCAATACGACCCCCAGGCCTCATTTGCCCATACTCCACCAGAAATGATTCCAATTGTTAAAAATGGAAAGCCTAATCCAATTATTCGATAACTCCAATTATCTAAACTTTGTAAAAGTTTTAATTTACCAAGTTCTGATATTTCAGTTGAAGGAGTTAAAAGTTTTGCTTCATAATAATCTAACATAATATTATAAAGTGGTAATGATGAGTCATCCATAATTTTTAGATCAACATCTTTATATCTTGAAATTACTAAAAATAAGATACATAATAATGAACCGATTATTAAAGTACTGTAACTTAATAACATCATACTTACATGCATCATTAACCAATTTGATTGTAAGGCTGGCACTAATGGACTTGATTTTTGCATTTCAGGAGATAAAGTCAAATTTGCAAACCCGCTAATTAATAAGGTAACAGGAATTAAAACTGCCCCAATTAATTTACTTTTTGTTTTTGTCTCAATATATAAATAGATTGTTAATAACATCCATGTTAAAAACAATAATGATTCATATAAATTACTTAATGGAAAGTAACCCGCTACAATCCAACGAGAACAAAGAATAAAAAATAAAATTCCATTAGCAATAATTGTACTAAAACGACCCATCTTTGCTAATATGTCTGAGTCATTAAACAATGATAAATTAGTCCAATATGCTATCATCGCGAATAATAAAATACCAAAAACTATGTTTGATGAAAAGTTTTGAATTTCATTCCAATCCATGAAATTTCTCCAGTAAAAATTTTTATACAAATTATCTTCTAATATATCATTCTACTAAAAAATTTAGAGATTTTAGCTATTTTATTAGTTTTCTCTATTTATATAGTTTTTTGATTTAAATAAAATTTAATGGAATTAAAAAAAGAATAAAAATTAGAATTGACATTAATTTCTATTTCAAAGTAATATAACCTTAATTTTGATAAAATTAAAGCACTATGTCATTACTTAGAAAATATGAAATAATGATTCTTCTAACAGAAGAATTTAATGATAATGAATTAAAAACATGGGTTTTCAATTACGCGAAAAATTTAAGAAAATTTAGTGTTTGTGATATATCTGTTATTTCTCGTGGAAAGCATAATTTAGCTTATCCAATAGATAACAAATTAAAAGGAAATTATATTCAACTTAATTTCTCGAGTATGCCAAAATATATTGAAGATTTTTCAAAAGTCTTAAAAATGGATTCAAATGTATTAAGATTCTTAGTTTTCAATAAGCAATTATAATTTTATTAAAATATTTTAATAAAATTATTTGTAATTCTACATAAAATATGGTAGGATTTTCCTAGTTAATATATCCTCAGTAGCTCAGTGGTAGAGCAATCGGCTGTTAACCGATTGGTCGTAGGTTCAAGTCCTACCTGGGGAGTACTTATAATTAAAATAAATGAATGGAAAAAAATTTAGATCAATTGAAAATAGGAAACAAATTTTTTAATTCTCGTTTAATGCTTGGTACTGGTAAATACCAAACAAATGATCAAGCTATTAGTAGTATCGAGAATAGTGACTGTGAAATTGTTACTGTTGCAATTCGTCGTTTACCAACTGATTTAAAAAATGATAGTACCAGTTTTTTAAATAAACTCGACTGGGAAAAACTTTGGTTATTGCCAAATACTGCTGGGTCTCAGACAGCAGAAGAAGCGATTCGAATGGCTTTTTTAGGTCACGAATTGGCTTGTCAAATTGGACAAGAAGATAATTTTTTTGTTAAACTAGAAGTTATTTCTGATCCAAAATACTTATTACCTGATCCTATTGGTACATTAAAAGCAGCTGAGTTCTTAATTAAGAAAGGTTTTACTGTATTACCTTACATAAATGCTGATCCAATGTTAGCTTTACATTTAGAAGATTTGGGGTGTGCAACAGTAATGCCACTTGGATCTCCTATTGGATCAGGCCAGGGATTAAGTACACTAGCAAATATTAAAATTATTATCGAAAATTCTAATATTCCAGTAATTGTGGATGCGGGAATTGGTACGCCAAGTGAAGCTGCTCAAGCTATGGAAATTGGCGCTGATGGTGTTCTATTAAATACAGCTGTGGCACAAGCGAAAAATCCAGCTCAAATGGCAGAAGCTATGAGTTTAGGTGTTCAATCTGGGCGGTTAGGGTATTTAGCTGGGCGAATGGATAAAAAATATTATGCAGCACCGAGTTCTCCATTAGAGCAAATTAGTAAATTAGTAGGAAATAGTTAATATTTTTATTTATTTATTTTATAATTTGTTTTTATATTTTATAATATAAAAACAAATTATAAAGAAATTCTTTAGTAAGCTAAACCTAAACTTCTAGTTGTTTCTGCTCCTAAATATACGCGAACACTTAAAAAATCAGTCGGGCACGCTGTTTCACATCTTTTACAGCCTACACAATCTTCCACACGTGGTGACGAAGCGATTTGACCTGCTTTGCATCCATCCCATTGAACCATTTCTAAAACATCAGTAGGACACGCTCGTACACATTGTGTACAACCAATACATGTATCGTAAATTTTTACAGTATGAGACATAAGTTTTTATAATTTTATTATTTTTTAGATTATTTTAAAAGTCAAACCTGACTTCATATTTATAAAATTAACGTTTAAAAATTTTTTATTTCATTCGTTGAAGTTGTTGAATAGCTAAACGACCTATATTAACTAAAGCCCATGATGCTGCCACTAATAATGGTCCAGCAATTACTAGTAAACGAGTATCCATAACTGATAATCCTTTTGAAATATTTAAATTAACTACACTATATATTATAATCAAAAGAATTAAACTTTCGATATCAGAATCTTAGAATGAAACTTCTAAAATCATGCTTCTCTAAATCCAATGGATTTGATTCCTATTTTAAATGTGTCATTTTTTATTTTGGAAGCTTTCCCCCCCTATTTGTATTAAAGATGGGTATACATTCGAAAAGGTTTTGAAACCATCTTTAATAAGCCTATTTTGAGTATCTGGGCTATCTGAGTAGTCATGTTACAAACGAAGTTTCTAGGTTCCAATCTTCAACTAGAATAATCACAGTGGGGTTAGTAGAAAAACTTGAAATGAGATTGAAAAATATCCTTGTAAATTTAATTAATAGATAAAAGCGGTGTTTTGGTAAATAACATTCAAGATTAATTAAAAAATAATGATATTCAGTCTATTTTAAATATTTAGAGAACTATAGATATATTAAACTAGTCTTTCAAAATATATTCTGAAAATGATGCAAAATTCTAGGTTGTCTAGAAATTAATGTTTACTTTATTAAAAACTTTGGCATTGAACTATCTTCCCAGGAGATCCCTCTCCAAGTATTGTCGTCGATTTATAACGTTTCACAACTGAGTTCGGGATGGATCAGTGTGGTTCCGCTTAGTACACTAGGAACACCAAAGCAAAAAAGTACTTTTAATTTACTAAAAGTACTTTTGATTTATTAAAAAAATTCAAGTCTTCGGTCTGTTAGTACATCTCAGCTCATCTATTACTAGATTTACACTTAATGCCTATCAAACGGTTAGTCTTACCGTGACCTTATTCACTTACGTGATGAGAATACTTATCTTGAGGTGGGCTTCCCACTTAGATGCTTTCAGCGGTTATCCTCTCCATACATAGCTACCCAGCGTTTACCGTTGGCACGATAACTGGTACACCAGAGGTATGTCCTTCTCGGTCCTCTCGTACTAAAGAAGGCTCCTCTCAATATTCTAACGCCTACACCGGATATGGA
>Ga0209712_10000336_pt1 | contig 42535 bp, 51 predicted proteins | sample ArcOceMetagenome_FD_187443 | JGI IMG/M metagenome (GOLD analysis project Ga0209712, IMG submission 187443) | Marine eukaryotic phytoplankton communities from Arctic Ocean - Arctic Ocean - Greenland ARC118M Metagenome (SPAdes) (version 2) | ecosystem: Environmental > Aquatic > Marine > Oceanic...
TCATCACGTAAGTGAGTAAGGTCACGGTAAGACTAACCGTTTAATAGGCATTAAGTATAAATATAGTAATATATGAGCTGAGATGTGCTAACAGACCGAGGACTTGAATTTTAAAATAAACTTATAGTTACTAATATTCTTAGTAACTATTTTTGCTTTGGTGTTTTTAGTGTATTAAGCGGAACCACACTGATCCATCTCGAACTCAGTTGTGAAACGTTATAAATCGACGAAGATACTTGGAGGGACACCTCCTGGGAAAATAGTTCAATGCCAAAGTTTTTAATTAATAAATAAATAAATAAAAAAAGATAGTTTTAAAAAATATCTAATATTTTTAGTAAAATACGTATAATATAATTTAATAGAAAGCATATTCATAACAAATCAAAGAAAGATTTGTTTGAATTAGAAATATATGCAGCCATAATTTTAACTTACTTGTAATGATAGACTCGAGAAGACTAGTTTAAGCTGATTGAATAACTTTTAAAGAGTCTAACTAGATTTTAAAAATTAACAAAAAAAGTACCAGGCTATTAACAATGTAATCGAATACTTATAGTCAGACTTAATTCTTTTTGAACCAGATGAGAAATATAAGTGATTTAATAATTTGATTGGTGAACGACTTTTACGTCTTGATAGATACTTGTCCAGAACCAAGTATGGGTAAAAAACATGAATTTAGTGAAGAAGAATTAAAAAAATTAATTCAAACAATTGTCATAGAAATGAAAATCATTGTCCTAAGAAGCAAAATAAGCAACCTTATTTCAATTCTAAGACTATTCAGGTATGAACATACCCGAAATAAAAATTTCGAGGCTCTAATAAATATTTTATATTTTAAGTAAATTAGTGAATATGTTAAGGAATCTTAAATTTCTTACAATAAGAGTGTTCTTTATGTATGGGAAATAAAAATTTAGTAAAAAGCTATTATATTAGTTAAGAAAATTACTTTTTCAACTCCACTGTAAACTCTTAACAATGATAATATAGATGTTTTTGTAAAATTAGCGAATTGATATACATAGGTATAAAATTAACTAACAGCTAAGACTAAAACTAAAACCCTTTCTAAAGCCATTATTATGATCAATAGAAGCTTCTAACTAACAAATATGCATATTAGTACATCAAACTGAAAACAAGGCTTTTTTCTCAGTTTCTTAGTATTTTTTAATTTTAGGGTATTTGTTAAGATACTTTAGATAGGTGTTAATCTAATTTTGAATTTATTATTTACTATAGAAGATTTAAAACAATAAAAGAATAACTTAAGTCTTTTAACTTTATCAAATAATTAAAAGAATGTTAAGTTTAAAAAAATTGCATTAAAAAATAAGTAACTATTTTTTAATGCAATTTTTTGATCTTTAAATATCATAAGAATTTAAAGAAACATCCTAAGTAAAATTTACTTAAGATAGAGATATAGAACAAAATACTCCTGGATCTAATTCCATTTCAGCTAATAAATCAACTATAGATACTTCAGGATCAGAATAAATCTCTAATATTCTTTTATGAGTTCGAATCTCAAAGTGTTCTCTTGAATCTTTATCAACGTGTGGTGATCTTAAAACACAATAAATTCTTTTTGAAGTAGGTAATGTTACCATTCCAATTGAATTTAATGAGCTTGGACTTAAAGTTTGAGTGATTTTTCGACATGAAGAAACTAAAAGTTCATGATTAAAAGATTCTAGTCTTATACGAACTTTTTCATTCGTTTTATTATTCATAAAATTTTTTAATTATTTAACAATTTTAGACACTACACCTGCTCCAATAGTACGACCACCTTCACGAATTGCAAATCGCATACCATCTTCAATTGCAACAGGATAAATTAATTCAGCTGTCATTTTAATACGATCTCCTGGTAATACCATTTCAACCGCTGATCCATCATCTGCTGTAAACGCTGTAATTGCACCTGTTACATCAGTTGTTCGAACATAGAATTGTGGTCTATAACCTGTGAAAAATGGAGTTGTACGGCCACCTTCATCATTTGTTAAAACATATACTTCTGATTCAAATACTGTATGTGGAGTAATTGTCCCAGGTTGAGATAATACCATACCACGTTCAATGTCTTCACGAGTAACACCACGTAATAAAATTCCTACGTTATCTCCAGCGAAACCTTCGTCTAAAGTTTTTTGGAACATTTCAATTCCAGTAATAGTTGTTGTTTGTGTATCACGTACTCCAACAACCTCAACATTCTCACCTACTTTTACAATCCCTCTTTCAATACGACCAGTTGCAACAGTTCCTCGTCCAGTAATTGAAAATACATCTTCAATTGCCATTAAGAAAGTTTTTTCAGTATCGCGTTCTGGTGTTGGGATATATTCATCTACAGCATCCATTAATGCGAAAATTTTATCAACCCATGGGTTTTCACCACGTTTTAATTCTGGGTTTGATGAAATAGCTTCAATTGCTTGTAATGCTGAACCTGGGCAAATTGGAATATCATCGCCTGGGAAATCATAAGCAGATAATAATTCACGAACTTCTAATTCAACTAATTCTAATAATTCATCATCATCAACTTGATCTTGTTTATTTAAAAATACAACGATATCTGGAACACCTACTTGTTTTGATAATAAGATATGTTCACGAGTTTGAGGCATTGGTCCATCAGCTGCTGAAACAACTAAAATAGCACCATCCATTTGGGCTGCTCCGGTAATCATGTTTTTAACATAATCAGCGTGTCCTGGACAATCTACGTGTGCGTAGTGACGACTTTGTGTTTCGTATTCAACGTGTGCTGTGTTAATTGTAATACCACGAGCACGTTCTTCTGGTGCTCCATCGATATCAGAATAATCTTTCATTACTGAACCGCCTTCTAATGATAAAGCCGCCGTAATTGCTGCAGTTAATGTTGTTTTACCATGATCAACATGGCCGATTGTTCCAATATTAACATGCGGTTTTGTACGTTCAAATTTTTCACGTGCCATTATAAAATTCCTTTAAGTTTTAAAAAATTACAATTAAATTTTTAGCTTGTAGCGAGATCATTCTTAGGTTTTAATTGGAATTAATATCTAAAATGTGCAAAAGCTTTATTTGCTTCAGCCATTTTATGAGTTTCTTCCTTTTTTTTAATAGTATTACCAATTTCGTTTGCGGTGTCAATAATTTCATTTGCTAATTTAATAGCCATACTTCTTCCAACTCTTTGTTTAGAGTATTGAATAATCCATCTTAATGCAAGGTTTGTTGCTCTAAATCGACTTACTTCAATAGGTACTTGGTAAGTTGATCCCCCAATTCTTCTTGCTTTAACTTCAACAACAGGACTAGCTTTTCGAATTGCATTTTCAAAAACTTTTAATGGATCATCATTTGTTTTTTTTTGAATGATTTCAAATGCATCATATACAATTTTTTTGGCAATTGTTTTCTTTCCTGATTTTAAAATGCGTGTAATAAGTAAACTAACTAAATAACTATTATAGATAGAGTCAGTTTCTGGAAAACGTTTTTTTGAAATATTTCTACGTGACATAAAATATAATTACTGAATATTTTTATTTCATTTATTAAGCTTTAGGTTTTTTAACACCATATTTTGAACGACCTTGTCTTCTATCTTTAACACCACCTGTATCTAATGCACCTCGAACAATATGATATCTTACACCCGGTAAATCTTTTACTCGACCACCTCTAATTAAAACAACTGAATGTTCTTGTAAATTATGGCCAATTCCAGGGATATAAGCTGTTACTTCAAAGCCTGAAGTTAAACGAACCCGAGCAACTTTTCGAATAGCCGAATTTGGTTTTTTTGGTGTTGTTGTATAAACTCGTGTGCAAACTCCTCGTCGTTGTGGACAATTGACAAGAGCAGGTGATTTTGTTTTCTTTTTAATGTTGATACGTCTTGAACGAACTAATTGCTGTATAGTTGGCATAAAAGTTTTAAAGTATTTTTAAATATTTTATTGATCAGTTGAATTTAAACCATATTTTTTCATGAATCGTTCAACTCGTCCTTCACTATCAATCATCACTTGTGATTTTGTATAAAATGGATGGTTTGCTAACCACATATCAACTTGAAGTTCTGGTTTACTTGACCCAATTAAAGCTAAAGGCTTTCCATCACATAAAATAGGGGTCGCTGTAAACCATTCAGGATGTAAATTTGTTTTCGGCATAATATTTTTTTAATAAAATTCTAACGTTTTGAGTATTGAGGAGCTTTTCTTGCTTTTCTTAAACCATATTTTTTACGCTCTTTAATTCGTGAATCACGAGTTAAAAACCCATGTGGTTTTAAACTTATTCTATGTTGTTCGTTTATTTTGCATAATTGTCTTGCAACACCTAATTGAATTGCGCTAGCTTGTCCCGTAAGACCACCACCTTTTACAAATGCAACAACATCAAATTGACCATCAAGTTTTACCGTTTTTAATGGCGCTAAAACATTTGCTAAATATGTATCATTGTATTGTAAATATTGATTCCCAGAAACTTTATTAATTATAACGTTTCCGTCACCTGGGACTAGGAAAACTCTCGCAACAGCTTGTTTGCGTTTTCCAAGTCCAATATCAGTTTTTTGAAAAATTAACTTTGTCATAAGTATTTCGTATTATTTTATTTACTTATTATTGAAATTTAATTGTACCTATTATTTTATAAATTTAAAACAGTAAGAATATTAAAATTCACTTACTGTGTTATTTTAATACTTGAATATAGATTCGTAACATCATCAATTGTTATTGGGTTTTGTGCTTGATGAACATGGTTTTCACCATTATAAATCTTTAGTCTTCTCATTAATCTTTTTGCTTCGGTTTGTGCTAACATTCTTTTAACTGCTCTTTCAATTGTAAATTGTGGAAGGCAGTCTACGACGTTTCGAATTTTTAATGAATGACCTGGTCTACCGGGATGTGTAACAAGATAGTGTTTACTAGTTTCATTTAAAACAATTGCATCTGCGTTAATTAAAACTACATAATCTCCAGCATCTACAGATGGGTGATATTGTGCTTTGTTTTTACCTTTAAGTAAACCTGCAATTACAGTTGCTAGTCGACCTAACGTTTGGCCACTGCAATCAATAAGATACCAATTACGGTTCTTATAATCTTTAGTTGGTAAGAATGTTTTATTTAGTGAGTTCATAATTTTTTTTAATAGCTAAAAATAAGCATATATAAGCATTACTTTAAGATAATACCTAATTTATTTTTTAATGTCGAAAAGACTTCGATTGATGATTTTCGACCGAAGTTTTTCAGTTCTTGAAGTTTTTCAGGCGAATATTGTAATAAATCTCCAACTGTATTTATCTGAGCTTTTTTCAAACAATTATATGCTCGAACGGATAATTGTAATTCTTCAATTGCAATATTAGTATACGGTTCGATACTTATAGATTGAATTTTAGGTTTTAATTTATTAATTTTAGTTTCCTGTTTATTTTCAACTAATAAACTAAATAAATCAATAGTAACTTGAGCTGCTGATTTAAATGCTTCATCTGGTGAAATACTACCATTTGTCCAAATATCTAAAAATAACCGTTCTGTTATATTATTTGCATTATCGTAAACGTTTTCTATCTTAAAATCAACTTTTTGCACAGGCATAAAAATTGTATCAAGTTGTAGATAATTTTCATCATCTTCTAAAAAAGTTTGGGATGCTAATTTATATCCAGTACCATATTCAAACTTAAATTCAATTTCGATTACATTAGCAGTCGAAATTGTCATAATATAATGGTTGGGATTTACCAGCTCTACATTTGATGGTAACTGAATTAAATCAGCTGTAACCACGATTGGTCCTTGAATTTTTAAACGACCAAATTGAGGTGATTGAGCATTCCCGCGTAAAATAACTCCTTTTAAATTTAATAAAATTTCAAGAATATCTTCACGAACACCTGGAATAGTCGAAAATTCATGACTTACTCCTGCTATTCGAACTGCGGTAATAGCAACTCCACCTAAATCATTTAAAAGTACTCGTCGTAATTGATTACCAATAGTGATTCCTTGACCCGATTTTAAAGAATTTATTAAAAATTGTCCATGACAAGCCCCTGATTCGATCTTGTCAGATTTAAGGCATTTTATTGAAATGTTATTTATCATTTGATTTTTTAAAACTAAACTCTAAACGCGACGACGTTTGGGAGGTCGACACCCATTATGTGGAACAGATGTGATATCCTGGATTGATGTTATCTCTAATCCTGCTCCTTCAATGGCTCTAATTGCAGTTTCACGCCCTGATCCTTGGCCTTTAACTAAAATGTCAACACTTTTTATTCCGATATTTGCTGCATCAAGGGCTGCTTTTTCTGCAGCTGTTTGAGCAGCAAAAGGTGTACTTTTTCGTGCTCCTTTAAATCCTGAACTTCCAGCAGATGCCCATGCAACTGTGTCACCATTTATATTGGTAATAGTTACAATTGTATTGTTGAAAGTTGACTGAATATGGACAACACCATTTCTTAAATTACTTTTGTCTTTTCTAATTGTTGATTTTCTAGTTGTTTGTGGCATATAAAAATTTCAAATAAATCCAATACTAGTAATTATTTTTTCTTACCCGTAACAGTCTTCTTAGACCCACGTCGACCACGTGCATTTGTTCGAGTTCGTTGACCTCGAGCGGGTAAACTATTTCGATGTCGTTTTCCTCGGTAACAATTTATTTCATTTAATCGTTTAATATTTAAACCATTAAATCTTCTTAAATCACCTTCTAATTTTAAATCAGCATTTTCTAAGGTTTGACGTAAAGCAACTGATTGTTCTGTTGTTAAATCATAAACTCTTGTATCTGAATCAATCTCTGCAATTTCAACAATTTTTTTTGCAGATGTAAGACCAATTCCATGAATATACGTTAATGCATATGCAATTTTTTTATTTCTTGGTAAATCAACACCAACTAATCTTACCATTTTATAAACTCCTTTATAATATTATCCTTGACGTTGTTTGTGTTTCGGATTGGGACAAATTACCATAATTTTACCATGTCGTTTAATTACGCGACATTTGTCACACATTTTTTTTACTGAAGGACGAACTTTCATTTGTAAATTTTTAAATAATAATTTTTAGTTTACCGATACATGTCTGTATAAATCTCTGAGAAGTAAATGTTACTAACTTCACGTTTTAAATCTAAAACTACCCCACCTAAAATTAAGAAGGATGTTGTACTTAAGCCATTTAAACTTGTAATATTTAGCGCAGATTCAATGAAATTAGGAACAATAGTTATGAATGCAAGTATAGTTGCACCAATTAATGTAATTCTTTGGATTTCTTGTTTTAAGTAAAATATTGTCTGAACTCCTGGTCTAACACCTGGAATTTTAACAGCTGATTTTTGAAGTTGATCTGAAATATCCTTCGGATTTAAAACAATGGATGAATAAAACGAACTGAAGGCTAAGATTAAAATAAAATAACCTATCCAATAAATCCATTTGAAATTTACAAGGAAATTTAACGATTGAAATATACCTAAATTAATAAGATAATTTGGAATAACTAAAAAACTAGTTGTCAAAATGATTGGCATTACACCAGCTTGATTAAATCGTAATGGAAGATAACTTATACTATCGTTTTCATCATTGTCATATTGAGCTGATACTCGACTCAAACGTTTTGATGAAATTAAGTTAATATTTAGGGTAGAATTTTGTAACAACACAATAGCATATAAAGCAAACAAGATTAAAATACCAAGTCCAAACATAGACATAACTGAAAGAACAATAGCATTATCACTATTTTCATTGACTATTTTGCTAATAAGATTTGGTAAATTTGAAACAATGTTTGTATAAACTAATAAGGAAGTACCATTCCCTAAACCATAATCAGTGATTACTTCACTTAGCCATAGTACAATCATGGCTCCCGCCGTTAACCAGATAACAATTTGACTAGCTAATACAATATTCCAATCAAACAATATTGGACGAAGATATAAAGTAACTCCAATACTTTGAATAATTGCTAAAATTACTGTAATGTTACGTGTTAAGCGACTAATTTCACGCCGGCCTTGAAAATCACCTTCTTTTTGTAATTTAGCTAATTGTGGAGAAAATCCAACAAGGAATTGAAGAATAATAGTTGCGTTTATTGCTGGGAAAATGTTTAAAGTAAATAACCCAATAATAAAAATTTTATCTCCTAAAAATGTACGTATTAAATTTTTAGCAACTAAATTTTGTTGAATTGAAAATGCTAAATCATTATGATTAATTCCAGGAACTGGAAGAAACGTACCACTTCGAATAAATAGAAGTATTATAGAAGTAATCAAAACACGCGGTAATAAAATCTTTATAAGTCTCCAACTAATTTTAATTATCACAGTTTATTTTTTTTAGATTTTATAAATAATTTTTAATTCAAGTCACGAATTTTTGCAACCTGTGATTTAGTTGTTAAATTTTGTAAAGCACAAATGGATGCTCTTGCGTTATTTAATAAGTTATTTGAACCTAATTGTTTAGCAATTACATTTTTTACACCTGCAACTTCTAATACAATACGAACAGCTCCACCTGCAATTACACCTGAACCTTCAATTGAAGGTTTCATAAATACTTTACATGCTCCAAAATTCCCAATTACATGATGCGGAATACTTAGAGATTTTGTAATTGGTAGGTCAATTAAATTTTTATGACCATCTGCTTTTGCTTTTTTAAAAGCATTAACTACATCATCTGCTTTAGCAACACCAACACCAACTTTTCCTTTTTCATCACCAATCACAACAATAGCACGGAAACTTAATTTTTTACCACCTTTTGTTACTTTTGAAACTCGACTAATTTTTATTAATCGTTCTACAAATTTTGGTTTGTTGCGTGAATTTTTTCTACTTATTTTTTTTAAATCAGTACTCATAACATTAATTTATCTATATTGTTTACAAATTTTGAAATTAAAATTTTAATCCACCTGCTCTTGCTCCATCTGCTAAAGCTTTTATACGACCATGATATAGATAAGGACCACGATCAAAAACAATCTTTGTAATGTTTTTTTTTAAACTTAGTTCAGCTAATTTTTCTCCTATAAGTCTCGACGCATCACAAGTACGGCCGGTTGATAAGGTAAGTTTAATTGAACGGTCTAATGTTGAACAAGTTAATAAAGTTTTTGAAGTTGTATCATCAATAATTTGTGCATAAATATTCTCATTTGAACGATAAACAGATAAGCGTGGTCGTTCTAATGTGCCTTTTATTGTTCCACGTAATGCTTGACGTTTTAATTTTCTATATTTATTAGGTTTTAATCTTTTGTTTTTGTTTTTTAATTTTAATAAAGTCCGTCTAGAAAGTTTCATAATTTTGTGGGTTTTAATATAAAATTTTGAGAATTCAATAAAAAAGTAGAAAAATTTACTGGTCCAAATCTAGACAAGCAATTTAAATATATAATTTATTTCCCAGCTTTTCCAGCTTTACGAAGAATTTGTTCATTTTTATAAAGAATTCCTTTTCCCTTATAAGGTTCCGGTCGTCTCCAAGCGCGTATATTTGAAGCAAATAAACCTAATAATTCTTTATCACATGATTTTAAATTTATTGTCGTATTTTGAACAACTTCAACAGAAACCGTTTCTGGAATAGTAATTTTAACAGGATGACTATAACCTAAACTTAAAATAATTTCTTTACCTTGAACTACAGCTCGATAACCCACACCTTTTAAGATTAAAGTTAAGTCAAACTGTTCCGAAACTCCAATGATCATATTGTTTATTAATGTTCTATATAATCCATGGATTGGACGAAGATTTCGAAGTTCATTTTTTAAACTAACTTTTAATGTACTTTCATCTTGTTGAATATTAATTGTTTCAGGAATTGCCGTTTCTAAGGTCCCAAATTTCCCTTTTACAATAACTTCTGAACCGTTCCAATTTACATCAACATTAGCAGGGATAGTAATTGGTAATTTTCCTATACGTGACATTTTCGAAACTCCTTATTTACCAAATATAACATAACACTTCACCACCAATACCAAGTTCTTTTGCTTTTAAGTTTGTCATTACGCCTCTTGATGTAGACATAATTGCAATTCCTAAATTATCTAAAACTTTTGGTAATTCTTTTGAATTTGCATAAACACGCAACCCTGGCTTACTCACTCGTTTAATTTCACTAATTACAGATTTTCTAGATTTTCCTGTATATTTTAGTGAAAGTAATAAGTATTGTCGATTACCTTCTTGGTAATTTTCAAAACTTACGATAAAGCCTTCTTCTTTTAAAATATTTGCAATAGCTAATGACATTTTTGTAACAGGAATCTGAACAATTTGATGTTTTACCATATTAGCATTGCGAATTCTTGTTAACATATCTGAAATCGTATCTGTTACCACAATTTTCTCCTTATCAAATATATTTTTATTTATTCTTGTGACCAACGTTTCCGTTTTAAATGTTTTTTTCGATCCCAAACTTGACTCACTTCAGAGAATGAAGAATATTTGTCATAATACCCACAGTCATTTAATGGGAATCGTAGGAATTTGAAAAGAATCATTCCATTTAAAATTTTATCCATTGATTTTGACTGGTATCTTGGAGAAGAATGTTCTAAAACAATCGTAATTGTAAACCCTCGTGCTTGATCTACATCATCATAATTTATTTCAGGAAAAATTAATTGTTCTTTTAAACCAAATGTATAATTTCCAGCTTTATCAAAACTCCGTAAAGATAAACCACGAAAATCACGAATTTGAGCGAATGTAAAGAATAATAGTTTTGTTAAAAAAGCATACATCTTTTCGCCTCTTAATGTAACACATAAACCTATTTCCAGATCTTCACGAATTTTAAATCCGGCAATTGCCTTTTTTGATTTTGTAATAATTGGTTTTTGCCCACTAATACTTTCAAATTCTTCAATATTTTTTTTCAAGATACTTGTATTTTGTGCTGATAAACCAAGACCTCGATTAATTATAATTTTTTTTAATTTGGGAACTGTATGAGGATTTTTAAATCGCGAAGGGCTATTACTTATTAAAATCGGTTTAATTCCTTCTTCATATTCTTTTTTTATATCTTCAAGTAGATTATGAATATCACCAATTTCTTCTAATGAATGTTGATTTAGCATATTAAATTCTTTTTAATTTATTTTTACATTTGAATGATGAATAGGAGCTTCAAATTGCTTAATTTCACCTATTTCATTCTCTGTAGTTGGTTTAACATGTTTAAATTTAAAATTAATTCCCTGTACAATAACTTTTTTACTTTTTAGGTCTACTTTAATAACTTCTCCGGTTTCATTTTTATGAAAACCAGAAATAATAGTTACTTGATCACCAACTTTTACATGAAGTTTTTGCTTTTGTGACATTTATAAAACCTCCGGAGCTAATGAAACAATTTTTGAAAGATTTTTATCTCGAATTTCTCGGGCCACTGGGCCAAATACTCTTGTACCACGAGGGTTATTTTCAGCAGTAACAACTACTACAGCATTATCATCGAATCTAATATACATCCCATCTTGTCGACGGATAGTTTTTTTAGTTCTTACAATAATTGCTTTAACTACATCAGAACGTTTAATAGGCATGTTTGGAATTGCTTCTTTGACAACGGCAATAATAGTGTCACCAATTTCAGCATATTTTTTATTTCCACCTAATATTCGAATACACATTACTTTTTTCGCACCTGTGTTATCAGCCACGGTTAAAATTGTTTGAGGATAAATCATAAAATACTATTTAACTGATTAACGACGATTTTGAAATAATTTCAACTAAATTCCAACGTTTTCTTTTACTTAATGGTCTACATTCTTGAACTAATACTTGATCTCCAATATTACACGTTTCTAATTCATCGTGCGCTAAATATTTTTTAGTTTTGATTAATGTTTTAGCATACATTGGATGAGGATATCTATTTTCAACTTTGATTACAATTGTCTTTTGCATCTTATTGCTAATTACAATACCAACTTGTTGTTTAACTGGCATTTTTTAACTCCTTAATTCCGAATTATTTATTAATTTCGTCCGTTTGCTCTACGTTTTCTAACCGTGATGTTAAAAGAGTTTTTAAATGAGCTAAATGACGTTTTGTATATTTTATTTCATGTGATTTTAAATTTTGTCGTGTCGCCTTTTTGAACCGTAAATTAAATAATTTGCTTTCGGTTTCAATAATCGCTTCTGAGATTTCTACATTTGAAAGTGAAAGAATGTCAGTAAATTGAGGTAAACTCATAGCTTATTTAATAATGTCTTTATGAATAAATTTTGTTTTTAAAGGTAATTTATAAGCAGCTAAAGTTAATGCAGCTTTAGCAACTTCTTCAGGAACGGAACTAATTTCAAAAAGAATTGTTCCAGGTTTCACTACAGCTACCCAATAATCTACAGTACCTTTACCAGATCCCATTCGTGATTCAGCAGCTCGAGCAGTAACACTTTTATCTGGGAAAATCCGAATCCATAATTTTGCTCCACGTTTAGTATAACGTGTAATTGTTCGTCGAGACGCTTCAATTTGACGTGAGGTAATCCAAGTTGGTTCTAAAGCTTGTAAACCAAAAGTACCAAAGCAAAGTTCATTACCACGTGTTGCTTTTCCTCGCATACGTCCGCGGTGGTATTTTCTATATTTTGTTCTTTTTGGACTTAACATAACAAATTAATGTAATAAAAATATAAATTGTCTTAATAAATCTTATTTATTTAGATAAAATTTCACTTTTAAAAAGCCAAATTTTAATTCCTAAAACGCCATAGATTGTATTGGCTTCCGTTGTTGCATAATCGATATCAGCACGTAAAGTTTGTAAAGGTACACGCCCTTCACGAATCCATTCACTTCGAGCAATCTCTGCACCATTTAAGCGTCCAGAAACTTGAATTTTAATTCCATTTACACTTTGTCTCTGCGCTCGTTGTAATATAGTTCGAGTAGCTCGTCTAAATGCAATACGTTTCTCTAATTGTTCAGCAACTAAATCTGCTAAAAGTTGAGCTTCTAAATCAACAAATTCAATTTCAGAAACTTTAATTGTTAATTGGCGGCCTGCTGGTAATAATTTTTTAAGATTCTTTAATAAGTTTTTTAACCCATTACCCATATCATCTACTAAAATTCCTGGTTTTCCAGTTTCAATAGTTAATTGGATGTGATCTTTCAATACATTTCGATAAATTTTGACCTTTGAAATATAATTAGCTCTCGAAATTGTATTTATATAAGTTCGAATTTTATCATCTTCTTCTAAAATATTAGCGTACTGATTAAAATTAGCATACCATACAGACTGGTGTTCTTGTGTAATACCTAATCGAAATCCTAAAGGATGTGTTTTTTGACCCATATACGAATTCTTTTAATTTAAAATCATAAATTTATAATTTAATCGTTTTCTTTCATAACAACTGTAATGTGACAAGTTGGTTTTAAAATTTTATATGCTCGTCCTTGAGCACGAGGGCGAATTCTTTTTAATTTTGGTCCTTCATCTGCAAAAATTTCATCAATAATTAGTTTTTTTTTATCTAATCCATAATTATGTTTAGCATTTGCAGCTGCAGAGTGAACTACTTGCCAAATAGGCCCACCAGCATCGTAAGGTAAAAATTCTAAAATCATTAATGCTTCTTGATATGAGCGACCTCGAATTTGATCTATCACTCGTCTAATTTTATGTGGAGACATCCGAATATATTTTGCTACTGCTTTTACTGGTTGCGAGTTGGCCATAATAAATTAATTAATACATGTATTTCTAGTTTATAAAAGTAACTTTCTTTTAGTAAAATCCAAAGTTTACCATAAAGGTTCTGGTTTTTTAACAGGAAGTTTAGTTGTATACAAAAATTTAATAGTTATATAACTAAATGGTTCTAAATTTGAAATATCTTTAGCTAAAAATTTATTAACTTTTGATTCTTGGTTGATATAAATATCATCAACCCAAATATCAAAAAAATCAATAGAAAAATTATTTTGTAAATAAAGAACAGGTGAATAAATAATAGCTAATAGATTATCCCGGTCGGCGGGTTTTGATTTTAAAGAATATATAAGGTCATCAATTACATGATAAAAATATTTATTCTGAAAATTATTCAACATAATTTTATTAACTACTGATAATTCGTTATCATATTTTATGTAAAAAGTTTTTGATTTAATTTCAGTTAAATTAGGATATGAATGTGTCCACCGAGTAAATAATTGTCTACCTTCATAAGGTAATTTCAATTTTTCATTAATCTCAATGCGGTCTAGATCCGTAAAACTTTTTTTGTTAAGAGATAATGATATCCATTCGCCCACAGCATTTTCATTTTGTAGATAGACATCGTTTTTGTTTTCTTTCTTTCTATCTTTCTGTCTATTATAAATAGAAGATTCTTCCGTACATTTACATTGACGTTCATGTAAGGTTTTAATGGTTGCCGGGTCTCCAATTACTTGTACAAGATAACGAAATAAATTCAAATTCATTAGTTTTGAGTAATTAACGTTTTGCTTTTCTATCAGCTTTAATATGAGTTTTAAAATTTCTTGTCGATACAAATTCACCTAATTTATGTCCCACTAATTGATCCGAAATGAAAATCGGTACATGCTGTTTGCCATTATAAACTGCAATTGTAAACCCAATCATAGTAGGTAAAATTGTTGAAGATCTTGACCAAGTAGTAATTGTATCTTTTTTATTTGCTTTATTCATCTTATCAATTTTTTTTAATAAATGATAAGCAACAAACGGACTTTTTTTTAATGATCTTGCCATTTTTTAAATCTTTTTGTTAATAATCTTAAATAATTATGCTATACACGTCGTCGAAGAATATATTCATCACTTAATTTCTTTTTCTTTCGTGTTTTAATACCTAATGCTGGTTTACCCCATGGTGTTAATGGACGTGTACGCCCAATGGGTGCTCTTCCTTCACCACCACCGTGTGGGTGATCACATGGGTTCATAACAGATCCACGCACTGTTGGACGTTTTCCAAGCCAACGTGTTCTACCAGCTTTTCCACTTTGAACTAAAAATACATCATTATTACTTATTTCGCCAATTGTTGCAAAACATTCTTTGCGTAATAATCGAATTTCTTTTGATGGTAAACGTAATGTAACGTAATCACCTTCTTTAGCTAAAATTTTTGCCGATGTACCAGCTGCACGAACAAGTTGGCCTCCTTTATTTGGAATTAATTCAAGGTTATGAATTGATGTACCTAAAGGAATTTCACTTAAAGGTAACGTATTTCCAATATTTAATGACGAACCAGATCCTGATAAAATAGTATCACCAATTTTTAAACCTTTAGGGTGTAAAATATAACGCTTTTCTCCATCACTATAACAAATTAATGCTATTCGTGCATTTCGATTTGGATCATATTCAATTGTTGTAACATTTCCATTGATTCCATATTTGTTACGATTAAAATCAATTAAACGATAACGTCGTTTATGACCACCACCTCGATGTCGGATTGTAATAACACCTCTATTATTACGTCCTTTATTACGGTGATTTTTTTTAATCAAACTTTTTTCTGGTGTAGCTTTTGTAATTTCGGTAAAAGCTGAAAGAGCACGGTGCCGTGTCCCGGGTGTATATGATTTATAAAGACGGATACTCATAAACTTTTCTTTTTATATTTATTAATTTTCTGTAAATAAGTCTATTACATCACCTTTGGCTAAACTTACAATTGCTTTTTTATATTGTGGTTTCCACCCAACATATTTACCTACACGTTTTTTTTTGCGAGGAAGGCGACAACTATTAACTTTTATAACTTTTACATCAAATAAATATTCAATCGTGTTCTTAATTGTAATTTTATCGGAATTTCGGTCAACAATAAAACTATATTGGTTGTTTTCTAAAAGTCTTGTTGCTTTGTCAGTTATAAGAGGATATTTAATAATATTTGCATTACTAACATTTGAAGAATTAATCACAATAAGTTTCCTTTATATCATTTATTGACAATGAGCTTAATATAATCTGCTTCGCTTTTAATAAACTCAGAGTATTTAGATTTGAGGCTAAAATTAATTCAACATTTTTAAGATTTTTGGTTGCTAATTTCAATGGAAGTGTTTTTTTTGAAACAACTAATAAAACCTTTTGATTTGAATTAATATTACAATCATCACACATTTTTATAAAACTTTTCGTTTTAGATTCTGTAAGTGTGTTTTCTAAATCTTCTATAATTATAACATTGTTTTTTTTGTTATATAATAAAGTTTGCAAAGCTAATTGACGTTCTTTTTTATTTAACTTTAAAGTAACTGACTTGGGTTTAGGACCAAAAATTACACCACCACCTTTCCATAATGGTGATCTATTTGAACCAGCTCGTGCACGTCCAGTTCCTTTTTGTTGCCATGGTTTTCGACCCCCACCTCGAACTTCACTTCGAGTCTTTGTTGATACTGTACCTTGTCTTTTAGAATTGAAATGTCTTAAAAGATCTTTATGTAATACGTAATTCCCTGATTTATCAAGAATATTTAATGTTAATTCATGCGTAGAATTTAACGGTTTTCCAGTTATATCTAATGGAATATATTTTATAAATTTTTGAACAGTCATACTTAATTTTGCTAATATAATTTTCTTAATTAGAAGGAGTAATACTTAATAAATTTCCAGGTTTTCCAGGAACTGACCCTTTAATAATTAAAATATTTTCTTCTGAACTTAATTGAATAACTTTAAGCTTTTTAATCGTTGTAAGTTTATTCCCCATTTGACCAGGCATTTTTTTACCTGGTAAAACACGCCCTGGTGTTGTACCCATACCAATAGAACCAGGTGCTCGATGGTTTTTTGAACCATGTGTCATTGGTCCACGTGTAAAGTTATGACGTTTCTGTAATCCAGAAAATCCTTTACCAACAGTTTTACCTTTAATGTTTACTAATTGATTTATTGAAAGTAAATCTACGTTTAAAACTTGACCAACTTCAAATTCGGCTACATTATCAATTCGAAATTCTTTTAAATATTTTAATGGTTGAATATTTGACTTCTGTAAATGACCCAATTCTGATTGAGTTAATGATTTATTTGAAGTATTGCTATACCCAACTTGAATAGCATTATAACCATCTTTTATTTCTGTCTTGATTTGCGTTATGATACAAGGTCCAACTTTTAGAATTGTCACAGGAATAATATTACCTGACTCATCAAAAATTTGTGTCATACCGATTTTATTACCTAATAAACCTATACTCACGATAGTCCTCCCAATATTTTTATTATGTTTAATTAACACGGCGTCGATTAACAATTAGAATTTAATAAACTAACTAAAATTAGTAAATTATAAAGCTAGTTTAAAAGCGTTCTTATTCTTTTGTCTATATAAGGTAAATAAACACTATTATTTTAAAATATACTCCTAGTATTTATATATAAAAATTTTGTTAATTAAGTTAAATAAATAATAATTGCCTATATATGTATGTAGTAAAACGCCAAATTACAGAAATCAAATTACACACTAGAATTATAATTTAATATATAAATGAAGATATATAAGTAAAAATAATTATAAAATTTTAATTCTTAATTAGGTCGAATAAATTATCTAGTCTAAGTGAATTAGTACTTTAACTAAACTATAGTATTTTTATATTACTACAATTATTTATATGATAGAGTAAGGATAAAGTAAAACTCTTGGATACTTTTGTAAATAAGACATTTTATTTACACTTTTATTTTGTTTTTAAAATTAGTACGGAAATTCCTTTTAATAAATTGTATTAAATTATGTATAATAATAAACAAAGTATACATTTAAATAATTTTTAGGAGAAAACTATGTCAAAAGTTGTTGGTATTGATTTAGGTACAACAAACTCAGTTGTAGCAGCGATTGAAGGTGGACAACCAAGTGTTATTATAAATAGTGAAGGTTTACGTACAACTCCCTCTATTGTAGCATACACAAAGAAAGAAGAATTATTAGTTGGTCAAATTGCAAAACGACAAGCTGTAATTAATCCAGAAAATACATTCTATTCAGTTAAACGATTTATTGGTTCAAAAGAATCTGAAATTTCAGCAGACGCAAAGCAATTACCTTATAGTATTACACATGATTCTAATGATAATATTAAGATTAAATGTCCATCATTAGGAAAAGAATTTAGTCCTGAAGAAGTATCAGCTCAAGTTTTACGAAAACTAATTAACGATGCATCGCAATATTTAAAACAAGATGTGAAACAAGCAGTTATTACTGTACCAGCTTATTTTAATGATTCTCAACGCCAAGCAACAATGGATGCAGGAAAAATTGCAGGAGTTGAAGTTTTAAGAATTCTTAATGAACCAACTGCTGCATCATTAGCATACGGTTTAGACAAAAAACAAAATGAAACAATTTTAGTTTTTGATCTTGGTGGTGGAACATTTGATGTTTCAATCTTAGAAGTTGGTGATGGTATTTTTGAAGTTTTATCTACCGCTGGAGATACAAAATTAGGTGGTGATGATTTTGATAAAGCATTAGTAAATTGGTTAATGAAAGACTTTAAAGAAAAAGAAGGTATTGATTTATCAACTGATATTCAAGCATTACAACGTTTAACAGAAGCATCTGAAAAAGCTAAAATGGAATTATCGACAATTGAAGAAACAAAAATATCTTTACCATTTATTACAGCTGATGCAACAGGACCAAAACATATTGAGCAAGAAATAACAAGAGACATTTTTGAAAGATTATGTGCCGATTTAATTGAACGTTGTCGAATTCCTGTTGAAAAATCAATAAGTGATGCTAGACTAGACAAATCAGATATTGATGAGATTGTACTAGTTGGAGGTTCAACACGTATTCCAGCTGTTAAAACATTGGTTGAATCTGTAACTGGTAAAAAACCAAATCAATCAGTTAATCCAGATGAAGTAGTTGCAATTGGAGCAGCAGTTCAAGCAGGTATTTTAGCTGGTGAAATTAAAGATATTTTATTACTAGATGTGACACCACTTTCATTAGGTGTTGAAACACTTGGTGGTGTAATGACAAAAATTATTGCACGAAATACAACCATTCCTGTAAAAAAATCAGAAATGTTTTCAACAGCAGTAGATAATCAAACAAATGTTGAAATTCATATTTTACAAGGTGAAAGAGACCTAGTTTCAGCAAATAAAAGTCTTGGAAACTTCAGATTAGATGGTATTCCTGCTGGAAGTCGAGGAGTTCCACAAATTGAAGTTACCTTTGATATTGATGTAGATGGAATTTTATCAGTAACAGCAAGAGAAAAAGAAACAGGTATTGAACAGTTTGTAACGATTCAAGGTGCTTCAACATTAAGCGACAGTGAAATTCAAACTATGTTAGATGAAGCAGAAGAAAATGCGGCTGCTGATAAAATAAAACGAGAAAGTATTGATTTAAAAAATCAGGCAACACTATTATGTTCTGAAGTTGAAAAAGAACTTTCGACTCCAAATGAAAGTATTTCAGATGAAAAACAACAAGAAATTAGCAAATCAATTGGTGAAATCAAGCAAAGTATTGCAGATGATGATATTGACACATTAAAGATGTTAATTGAAGACCTAAGAGAAAAATTAAGTGGACTAAAATCTTAAGGTAGCAGAAATACATAAAAAAGAAAAAAATGTAACGTCATTGATAACTTTATTAATGACGTTATAATCCATATCACTAAAATTAATTCCAAAATTTCTAAACAGAATATATTATTTTTGTCGCAAAAGGTTTTTAGTTTAACCTTAGACTTTTGCAACAAATTTTTAGCTTATAGATAATAGTAACGTTAAAAAAATAACAATTACTAATTTAAAATACGTTTGTTAGAATAATAAATAATTATATTTAAATTTATTTATGAAACCCAACCATAACTATGTAAACCTTTTCCTAAAAAGTTTACTCCTAAATAACAAATCCAAATTACGAAAAAGCCTAAACCACCTAAAATAGCAGTTTTTTTACCTTCCCATCCTTTAGTAATACGAGCATGAAGGTAAGTAGCAAAAACTAACCACGTTATTAGTGCCCACGTTTCCTTTGGGTCCCAACTCCAATAAGACCCCCAAGCTTCATTGGCCCAAACTCCACCTGAAATAATACCAATAGTTAAAAAAGGAAAACCTAACCCAATGATTCGGTAGCTCCAATTATCTATACTTTGTAATAGTTTTAATTTTCCAAAGTCAGAAACTTCAGAAGATGACGATATTAGTTTTGCTTCATAATAATCTAACATTACATTATAGAAAGCTGATGAAGAATTATCTGTCGATTTTAAATCAACATCTTTATAACCGGAAATAACTAAAAATAAAATACATAGTAAAGAACCCATGATTAAAGTTCCATAACTTAGTAACATCATGCTTACATGCATCATTAACCAATTAGATTGTAAAGCAGGAACTAATGGGCTTGATTTTTGCATTTCTGGAGAAAGTGTCAGATTAGCAAATCCACTAATTAACAAAGTAATTGGAACAACAATAGCACCAATTAAACGACTACTTGTTTTCGTTTCAATATATAAATAAGCTGCTAGCAAGATCCAAGTTAAAAAAAGTAAAGATTCATATAAATTACTTAATGGAAAATAACCTGCCACTACCCAACGAGAACAAAGAATAACGAATAGAAATAAAGTAGCAATACTTGTACTTATACGACCTAGTGAAGATAAGTAAGATTTATCATTGAAGAATAATAAATTAACCCAATAAATTACCATTGCAAAAAGTAAAATAGCAAAAACAGCGTTTGATAAAACGTTTTGAATTTCATTCCAATCCATGAAATTTCTCCAATAAAATTTTTTTGTGTAAATTGTAATACGCTTTACTATTGTACCAAAAATGATCAAATTATATTGAAGTATAAACATATATGATAATTTACATGATTAAAATAATTTACACTTTTATTCAAATAGTATAATTAGAATACGATTTACGTTGACATTCATTTCAATATAACGTTATTATCATTTTACTTTTAATTAAAATTATTATCGTATGGCAGTGCAAAGAGACTATGAAATAATGATTCTTTTAACAGAAGAATTTAATGACAGTGAACTAAAAACTTGGGTATTTAATTATGCAAAAAATTTAAGAAAGTTTAATGTAAGTGACATTTCTGTAATTTCACGTGGAAAACATAATTTGGCTTACTCAATTGTTAATAAAACTAAAGGTAATTACATTCAATTGAATTTTTCAAGTATGCCAAAATATATAAATAATTTTTCTAATACTTTAAAACTAGATTCACATGTTTTAAGATTTTTAATCTTTAATAAAGAAAATAATTGATAAAATCATGATTTTATCAATTATTTTCTTTATTAAAGATTAAAAAATAGATTAATAATTTAAAAAATTTGTCTATTCAACAAAGCTATGCTAAAATAAGGATATATATAATATCCTCAGTAGCTCAGTGGTAGAGCAATCGGCTGTTAACCGATTGGTCGTAGGTTCAAGTCCTACCTGGGGAGTAGTAAAAACTAAATAGTATATGAAAAATAATTCTGATAAATTAAAGATTGGAAACAAAACGTTTACATCTCGATTAATGTTAGGAACAGGAAAATATAAAACAACGAAAGATGGTATAGATAGTATCATGAGTAGTGAGTGTGAAATTGTCACTGTTGCTATTAGACGTCTACCTACAAATTTAAAAGATGATACAACTAATTTTTTAAATAATCTAGATTGGAATAAACATTGGTTATTACCTAATACAGCAGGTTCCCAGACGGCAGATGAAGCTATAAGAATGGCATTTTTAGGCCATGAACTCGCTTGTCGTATGGGTCAAGAAGATAATTTTTTCGTCAAATTAGAAGTAATTTCCGATCCAAAATATTTATTACCTGATCCAATTGGAACATTAAAAGCTGCTGAATTTTTAGTAAAGAAAGGTTTTACTGTTTTACCATACATAAATGCTGATCCAATGCTAGCTTTACATTTAGAAGATTTAGGTTGTGCCACTGTTATGCCATTAGGTTCACCAATTGGTTCTGGGCAAGGGTTAACGAATTTAACAAACATTAAAATTATTGTTGAAAATGCTCAAATTCCTGTAATTGTTGACGCAGGTATTGGAACAACAAGTGAAGCAACAATGGCAATGGAATTAGGAGTTGATGGAGTTTTAATGAATACTGCTGTTGCCCAATCTAAAAATCCAGCTCAAATGGCGCACGCTATGAATTTAGGAGTTAAAGCTGGTCGGTTAACTTATTTAGCTGGCCGAATGGAAAAAAAATATTATGCAAATGCGAGCTCTCCTCTAAATGATATTAGTACATTATTATAAAAATTTAGGTATAATAGAAATTGTATATATAAGTGAATAGAAACTACTAAAATAACAATAGCTAATTAATTATTATGTTTGAAAAATTTACTGAAGGCGCAATTAAAGTTATTATGTTGTCTCAGGAAGAAGCACGTCGAATGGGTCATAACTTTGTTGGAACAGAACAACTTTTATTAGGAGTAATTGGCCAAAGACATGGTATTGGTGCGCGAGCGTTAAAAAAAATAAAAATTACTTTAAAAAAAGCTAGAAAAGAAATCGAGTTGTATATTGGACGTGGGACTGGATTTGTTGCATCGGAAATTCCTTTCACACCAAGAGCAAAACGTGTTTTAGAAATGGCTGTTCATGAAGGAAAAGATCTAGGTCAAAATTTTGTAGGTACTGAACATATTCTATTAGCGCTTATTGCCGAATCAGATGGTGTTGCAATGCGAACATTAGATAAATTACGTGTAAATATCCCACAATTAAGAAATCTAGTTCTAGCATATATTGAAGAAACACAAGAAGAAATTTTACGACCATTAACACAAGCTGAAAAATTCTTATTGGACCGTGAAAGAAAAGGAAGCACAACACCAACATTGGATGAGTATGCCGAAAATATTACTAAAGAAGCAATTGACGGTAAGTTAGATCCAGTTGTTGGGCGTGAAAAAGAAATTGACGATGTTATTGCTGTTTTAGCTCGTCGAAGAAAAAATAACCCAGTTCTAATTGGTGAGGCTGGTGTTGGAAAAACTGCTGTTGCAGAAGGATTAGCACAATTAATTTTAACTGAAAACGTTCCACAATTTTTAGATGGTAGTTTAATCATGTCATTGGATTTAGGTTCAATTTTAGCTGGTACTAAATACCGTGGTGAGTTTGAAGAACGGTTGAAGAGAATTGTTGAGGAAGCTCAAAATGATTCGGCAGTTATTGTGGTAATTGACGAAATTCATACAATAGTTGGAGCTGGAGCAGCAGAAGGAGCAGTTGATGCTGCAAATATTTTAAAACCTGCTTTAGCACGTGGAAAATTCCGTTGTATTGGAGCAACAACAAATGATGAATATCGTAAATACATTGAACGTGATCCAGCTTTAGAACGACGTTTCCAACCTGTTCGTGTTGACGAACCAAGTGTTGGGGTAACAATCGAAATTTTACGTGGTTTACGATCAAAATTCGAACAACATCACACATTAACTTATCACGACTCATCTTTAGAACAAGCAGCAATTCTTTCAGATAAATATGTTGCTGATCGTTATTTACCAGATAAAGCAATTGATGTTTTAGATGAAGCAGGTTCACGAGTTCGATTAGAAAATAGACGATTACCACTAGGCTTACAAAGCTTAATGACAGAATTATACGCTACAATGCAAGATAAAGAGGATTGTATTAGACAACATGATTTTGACGCTGCAAAAGAGTTAGTAGATCATGAAATGGAAGTTCGAACTCATATCCGCATTATGAAACAATCTACATTAACTCAGACAAAACGTGGAATTACACGTAATCAAGACGTAGATATAGTTAGTGAAACCGATGTTTCAGATGTAGTATCTAATTGGACTGGTATTCCTGTTACTAAACTTACAGGTTCAGAATCAGAACGATTAATGAAAATGGAAGAAACAATTCATGAACGAATTATTGGCCAAAAACATGCTGTTATTTCAGTTTCAAAAGCCATTCGTCGTGCGCGAGTAGGATTAAGAAACCCAAGTCGTCCTATTGCAAGTTTTATTTTTGCCGGACCAACTGGTGTGGGAAAAACTGAGTTAACTAAAGCACTATCCGAGTATATGTTTAGTACTGAAGACAGTATGATTCGGTTAGATATGTCTGAATTTATGGAAAAACATACTGTAGCCAAATTAATCGGTTCTCCTCCAGGTTATGTAGGTTATAATGAAGGTGGACAATTAACTGAAGCTGTTAGATCAAAACCATATTCAGTAGTATTATTTGATGAAGTTGAAAAAGCACATCCAGATGTTTTTAATTTATTATTACAAATTTTAGATGACGGTCGTTTATCAGATTCAAAAGGTCGTGTAATTGATTTCACAAATGCCTTAATCGTTATGACAACTAATTTAGGGTCAAAGATTATTGAAAGAGAAAGTGGAATTAAATCTAAAGCTGACCAAGGTGAAAGAGGCTTTAAAATTACTCCCGATGCTGTTTTAGGTTGGGAACCAGTTCCTGAACCAATCAGTGATCCTAAACTCTTTGGACGAGTAACAAGCTTAGTACATGAGGAACTTAAGAATTTCTTCCGTCCAGAATTTTTAAATCGTATTGACGAAATTATCGTCTTTAATCATTTAACACGTATTGATATTTGGCAAATTTGTGCCTTAATGGTTAAATCAGTTAAGGATAGACTAAAAGAAAAAGAGATCAACTTGGTAGTTGAATTATCAGTTCAAGCATTTTTAACTGATGAAGGTTATGACCCTCTTTATGGTGCTAGACCTTTACGTCGTGCCATTATGACACATTTAGAAGATAGTCTAGCAGAACAATGTTTATCAAAAACTTTATACCCTAATACTAAAATTATTGTTCGTCGAAAAAAAGTTGAAGGTACATTATTAACTTATACAAATGAGTTAGAAGTAGAAGTTAATTTTGATGATGTAGATCCAAGCTACTTTAACGAATCAAAAGACTCAGATGATTTAGCAAATGAACCAAGTCAACCTTCAACAGATTCATTAAAAGATGAAAAACCAGATTTAATAAAGGTTGAGAACACGGAAGATTTAGAAGACTTACCAAAACCTAAAAAATCTAGACGTCGACTTTCTCGTTTCTTTAGTAAAGATAAAAAGTAAAATTTGAGTATTCTTAACTAAAAATTTGTAGAAGACAAAATTAAAGAATAAAAACAATATGTAATCTTAAATTTAAAAATAAGGCAAATATTTGCCTTATTTTTAAATTTAAGATTACATATATTTAAAGAAACACTGGTATTAAAATTTGACTTTTTGAGCAAAATAGTATACTTTTGTTAAAAGTATATTCATATAAAAAATAATAATGGCTGTACCTAAAAAAAGAACATCAAAAGCAAAAAAAAATGCTCGTAAAGCAAATTGGAAAAGAAAAGGAGCAAAAGCTGCTCAAAAGTCTTTTTCTTTAGCTAAATCAATGTTACGAGGAAAACCAACAAGTTTTGTATATAGTGTATATGTAGATGAAAATGAATAAATCTTAAAATATCCTTTAAAGATTTATTTTCAATAATTATGTGAATTTTATAATTGTTTTTTATTTAGCGGATGTGGCGAAATTGGTATACGCGCTAGTTTTAGGTACTAGTGACTTCTGTCATGAGAGTTCGAGTCTCTCCATCCGCAATTAATGTTTAGAATCATTTTTTATTTATTCCAATAGTAATTAATTAAACTCAATATGCTTCCTTTTACTCTTCAACAACTTAGAATTTTAAAAGCAATTGCAACAGAAAAAAATTTTACTCGAGCTGCTGCTAGTTTGTATATTTCACAACCATCATTAAGTAAACAAATTAAAATATTAGAAGAAAATTTGGACACAATATTAATTAATCGTGAGAGAAATAATATTTCTCTCACTGAAAGTGGAAAAATTTTTTTACAGTATTCTGAAAGAATACTAATTCTTTGTGAAGAAAGTTGCCGTGCCTTAATTGATTTAAAAAAAGGTGATCGAGGTAATCTAAAAGTTGGGGCTAGTCAGACCATTGGTACCTATTTAATGCCCCGAATCCTAGCATTATTTGCTCAAAATTATCCTCAGATTGATTTGAAAGTTCAAGTAGATTCTACACGAACAATTGCTACAAGCATAATTAAACGTGAAATAGATGTGGCAATTGTTGGAGGTGAAATATCAAAGAAATTGAAAAAAAAATTAACAATTCAACCATTTGTGTACGATGAATTAAGTCTAATAATTTCAAAATCACACCCTTTTGCACTAAAAAGGGTGATTAAAAAAGAAGATTTATATTGCTTAGATTTTATAACATTGCATCCAACCTCCACTATAAAAAAATTTATTGATAACACACTAATTCAAAATAAAATCCAAACGAATGAATTAAGAACAATCTTACAGTTAAATTCGATTGAAGGAATTAAAACAGCTGTTAGTTTAGGATTAGGGGCAGCTTTTGTTTCATCATCTTCAATTGAAAAAGAAATAAAATTAAAACAAATTAAAATATTAAAAATCGAAAGTCTCAATATTAACCGTCAATTATCTATAATTAGTAACCCCGAATGCTACAAATCAAAGGCATTTCATTTATTTTATAAAGAATTAATAAGATTAAAGACAAAAAGTAAAAACTAAAATATATTCTTAAAAAAGTTGACGGTTTAAAAAAATTTTTAGTATTATTTAATTTAAGTAAAAATAAATTAATTTAGATTATGAAATATGCAATTGTCGAAATTAGTGGAAGACAATTTTGGATTGAAGCAGGAAAATACTACGATTTTAATCGAATTCCAACAGAATTAGGAAAACAAATAACATTAAATCGAATCTTATTATTAAATGATGATGGGAATGTATTAATTGGACAACCATATTTAGAAAGTGTTAAAATAAAAGGTAAAATTTTAGAACACTTCCGAGGTAAAAAAACAATTGTCTACAAAATGCGACCAAAAAAGAAAACTCGTAAAAAACAAGGTCATCGACAAGAGCTTACACGAGTTTTTATCGAAGATATTATTATGAATTAATTATAAAATATAGGAATTTAAAATTATGGCACACAAAAAAGGTGCAGGAAGTACGAAAAATGGTCGTGATTCAAATGCTAAACGACTAGGAGTAAAGAAATTTGGTGGTGAAAAGGCTATCGCTGGAAATATTCTGATTCGTCAGCGTGGAATGAAATTTAAACCCGGACTTAATGTTGGATGTGGAAAAGATTTTACTTTATTCGCATTAAAAGAAGGAACAATAAAATTTGATTATCATGAAGGGAAAAAGAAACGTATAAATATTATTGTTTAAAAATCTTTAAATAATTTTGGATGCAAAAAAATCTATTACAAAAAAATTCTATTACGAAAAAATATCAAAACTTAGTTAATCAAATAAATAGTTTTGAAGACAAATTTCAGACTCTTACAGATAATGACTTACGTGCTGAAAGTTTCAAGTTAAAAAAACGATATCAAGAATCTAAGAATTTAAATTCAATAATTAGCGAATCCTTTGCATTAACAAGAGAAGCTAGCTTACGGACACTTGGATTAAGACATTTTGATGTTCAATTAATTGGAGGGCTTGTTCTAAATAATCAAAAAATTGCCGAAATGAAAACTGGTGAAGGAAAAACGCTTGTAGCTACATTATCTGCTTCATTAAATGCGTTAACCGGAAAAGGTGTTCATATTATTACGATAAATGATTATTTAGCGAGTCGGGACCAGGCATCCATGGGCCAGATTTATAGTTTATTAGGCTTAAATACGGGATTAATCCAAGATGATATGTCTAAATTAGAACGAAAAAAAAATTACAATGCTGACATTACTTATGTTACAAATTATGAAGTAACATTTGATTTTTTACGTGATAATATGGCATTAAATTTAAATGATGTAACACTTCGACCATTTAATTATTGTATCATTGACGAAGTTGATTCTGTATTAATTGATGAAGCGCAAACGCCTTTAATTCTTTCAGATAATTTTGAAACACCAGTAGATAAATATATAATTGCAGCTGAAATTACGGAGTATTTAAAACGTAATATTCATTATACAGTAGATGAAAAAAATAAAAATATCATTTTACTGGACAAAGGTAGTCAGCAAATTGAAAAAATTTTACAAATTCAAGATTTATATGATCCACGTGATCCTTGGATTCCATATGTAATTAATGCAATTAAAGCTGATTCTTTATTCACCAATAATGTTCATTATATTATTCAAAATAATCGAATTGTAATTGTAGATGAATTTACAGGTAGAATTATGCCTGATAGACGTTGGGGTGAAGGACTTCATCAAGCTATTGAAGCTAAAGAAAAATTACCAATTCGCCAAAAATCAGAGACACAAGCTGAGATAACCTATCAAAATTTTTTTTTACTTTATCCCAAATTGTCAGGCATGACAGGAACTGGTAAAACAGCCGAAATTGAATTTGAGAAAATCTATAAGTTATCAGTCGACGAAGTTCCGACAGCACGTCCAGCTTTACGAAAAGATTTACCAGATTTAGTTTATAAAGATCAATTTTTAAAATGGAATGCTATTTCTAAAACTTGTAACGACATTTCATCTACTGGTCAACCAATTTTAATTGGAACAACCACTATTGAAAAATCAGAAATGTTAGCTGAATTGCTAAATGAATATAAGTTATCGTATCAGCTTTTAAATGCTAAACCAGAAAATGTTCGTCGAGAATCAGAAATTGTTGCTCAAGCAGGTAAAAGAGGTGCAATTACTATCGCGACAAATATGGCAGGACGTGGTACTGATATTATTCTTGGAGGGAATATTACATTTAATGTTCAAAAAGAATTGTATGATATCTTGACTTTTTCACGTAATTATATGGTTTCGAAAGACGTTAATATATTTAAATCTCCATTAAAAAGTCAGTTAAAATGTAATTCTCAAAACTTTTTAAGTGTTCTTTTTTCAATATTGAATGATCCGTTGTTTTTAGAATTATCTGATATAGGAATTTTAAGAGCATTAAAAGAAAATGATAAAAATTCTATTCCAAATATATCTTATCAATGTTCAATTAAATTTTTAATTGATGAATTAAAAATATATTACAATAAGAATCAAAAACAAGAAAATCAAATTGTAAAAAATTTAGGTGGATTATATATCGTTGGGACAGAAAGAAATGATTCTAGACGAGTAGATAATCAACTACGTGGTAGATGTGGGCGTCAAGGTGATCCAGGAACTTCACAATATTTTTTAAGTTTAGATGACAACCTATTAAGACTCTTTGGTGGATCAAAAATTCAAACTTTCCTTCAATCACAGATGCTAGATGATTCTCCATTAGAATCAAATATTCTTACACGAAGCTTAGATTCAGCTCAACAAAAAGTTGAGGAACGAGCTTATCAACAACGAAAAAATTTATTTGATTATGATGAGATTTTAAATAAACAAAGAAAAGTTATTTATTTAGAAAGAACAGGAATTTTAAACAAACAATCACTTCAAAAAAATATCCTTGCTTATGGTGAACAGATGATCACTAATCTTTTATTGAAAGTGAAAACAGAAAAATCATCAACAAAGCAAATTATTTCATTATTTGAAAATTTATTTGGTAAAAATTTAATAGTAAATTCTGATAATAACCCATTAGGGTTTAAACAACATTTATTTAATGAATTTTGGTTAATTTACCAAGCTAAAATAAATGAACTCAATGTTCATGGAGATGGTATTTGTGAAAGCCTTGAGCGAAATATTAGTTTAGTTAATATTGATATCATTTGGCGTGAACATTTACAAGAAATGACATTACTACGTGAAGCTGTTAGCTGGCGTGGTTATGGGCAACAAAACCCATTGTATGAATATAAAAAAGATGCATTAAAGTTTTTCAACAAACAAGCAGGAATCTTAAGACAATTAGTGATTTATGAATTATTAAGATCGTCTGTTTTATAAAAAATTTATTTTTCATTTAATTAAAATATGGCAAAGCGTACACTTTCAAACAAAAGTCGACATTCGATTTTAAAAGTATCTGGTTTCAGAGCACGTATGGCGACTCCCCAAGGTCGTAAAACTATAAAAAATCGTCGTAAAAGAGGAAGAAAGTTATTAACGATTAGTCGTTAATTTCTTAATTTCATTATTAGAGTGATTTAAATTAGTCACTCTAATAATAAATAATTTTTTATTTAAGATTACTCTAATATTAGCTTAGCAAATTAATTTTTGAATAAACATTTTATGAAATTTACCAGTGAATTAGCTCTTTTTTTAAAAGCTCGTTATCCAATTATTTATATTAATACAATTGAAGAAGATCGAGTAGAATATATTATTCGAAAAAATATAAAAACAAATTTAAATCGTAGTATATATAGCTGGGATTTTGTAGATGGCTACACAAATAACCCAAATAACGAAGGTTTTGCGAAAAAAAATCCTTTACAGGCATTAGAGCTTATAGAACGAATAAATTCAGAAACTCCAGCTTTATTTTTATTAAAGGATTTTAATCGTTTTTTAACGGACCTTTCAATTTCACGGAAACTAAGAAATATAAGTCGAATCTTAAAACTACAACCTAAAACAATAATTATTATTGGGTCTGATTTATCAATTCCTAAAGAATTACAAGAACTAATTACTATTTTACAATTTCAATTACCTTTAGAAGAAGAGATTAATCAAGAGTTAACAAGATTAGTGACATCATTAAATATTCAGGTTGATCCAGAATTATTTGAAAATTTAACACGTGCTTGTCAGGGATTATCTTTGGAAAGAATACGACGCGTTTTATCTAAAATTATTGCGACTTATAAAACTATTGATAATAATAGTATTAAAGTTTTATTAAGTGAAAAAAAACAAATTATTAGTCAAACAGAAATTCTGGAATATTGTTCCGTAAATGAACAAATTACCAATTTAGGAGGATTAAATAATTTAAAAGATTGGTTAACTAAACGAAAAACAGCTTTTGGTGTTCAAGCTTCAAATTATGGGTTACCAACACCACGTGGTGTATTATTAATTGGTATTCAAGGAACTGGTAAATCATTGGCTGCAAAAGCTATTGCAAATGATTGGCAATTACCACTTTTAAAATTAGACGTTGGTAAATTATTTGGAGGAATTGTTGGTGAGTCTGAATCTCGTTTACGACAAATGATTAATGTTTCTGAAACAATTTCACCTTGTATTTTATGGATTGATGAAATTGATAAAGCATTTACAAATACCGATAGTAGAGGTGATAGTGGTACTAGTAACCGTGTATTAGCAACGTTTATTAGTTGGTTATCTGAAAAAACAAAACCTGTTTTTGTTATTTCAACTGCTAATAATATTGATTTACTGCCATTAGAAATTATTCGAAAAGGAAGATTTGATGAAATTTTTTTTTTAGATTTACCAAAAATAAATGAACGGGAAGAAATATTTAAAATTCATATTCAAGAATTTAGGCCAAATAGTTGGGAGCTATTTAATTATACAAAATTAGCTCAATTATCTGAATCATTTTCAGGAGCCGAAATTCGACAAAGTATTATTGAAGGAATGTATCAAGCTTTTTATGAAAACCGTGAGGTTACAACAGAAGATATTATTCTTGCTTTAAAAGAATTTATACCATTAGCTAATTTAGAAAGCAAACAAATGTCAAAATTACAAAATTGGGCAACTTCAGGTCAAATTCGTCTAGCATCATCTGAACCTATATATATTTAAGTTAAAATTTTTATTTTTAATGAGACAAAAAATTTTTCGATTATTTGCTGATTTAAGGTTTTCAATTTTCACCCTACTATTAATTAGTTTTTGTAGTATTATTGGAACAGTAATCGAGCAAGATCAATCTATTGAAATGTATAAGATAAATTATCCTTTAACTAATCCTGTATTTGGGTTTCTATCATGGGATCGAATACTTTATTTTGGATTGGATCATGTTTATAAAACATGGTGGTTTTTATTTTTAATATTCTTATTTGGTTGTAGTTTAGTTCTGTGCAGTTTTTTACAACAATTACCTTCTTTAAAAATTGCACGTAGGTGTCAGTTTTTTAGAACAAACCGTGCGTTTTATAAATTAAATAATTATACGATTTTAACAACACCTTCGTTTTCAAAAATTTTAGCTTGTATTAAAATGGAACAATATTCTATTTTTCAGCAAAAAAATATAGTTTATTCCTACAAAGGTTTAATTGGTAGAATTGCACCAATTATTGTTCATTTTAGTATGATTTTAGTTTTAATAGGTACTATTATAAGCTCATTATTTGGTTTCAAAGCACAAGAAATTGTTCCAAAAACAGAAAATTTTCATATTCAGAATATTCTAACGAATGGAACATTAACTATTATTCCCCAAAACTCAGCGCGCGTTAATGATTTTTGGATAACATATACAAAAAACAAAACTATTTCTCAATTTTATTCTGATATTTCTATTTTAAATACTAAAGGAAATGAAATAAAACGGAAAACGATTTCTGTAAATTATCCTTTTGTTGATAAAGGAATTTACTATTACCAAACAGATTGGAACTTAGTAGGTTTAAGGTTTAAAAATAATAATAATCAAACAATTGAATACCCATTAGTTAATGTTTTTCCCAATCAACAAAAAGTTTGGCTAACTTGGATTTCTAACAATGAATTTACACAAAATGGAATAATTTTATTAATTGATAATCTCGAAGGGTATTGTTCAATTTACAGCGATGATGGTAAATTCTTAGGAAATATGGAAATTAATGAAACTCTAAATTTCAATCAAAATATTACGTTATTAGAAATTCTGACTTCAACTGGCTTACAAGTTAAAATAGATCCAGGCATTCCATTAATTTATTTAGGATTTTTCTTCTTAATGATAAGTACGTTAATGAGTTATATTACTTATTCACAAATTTGGATATTTCAAAAAGATCAGCAATTATTTATTGGAGGAAACACAAACAGAGCGTCGTTTGACTTTGAGTTAGAATTTTTAAAACTAGTTAAAAATTATTAACCAGTAAATTTATGGAAAGTTTTCTATAGTTTTATAATTGTATATAACAAACTAAACATTTGGGAAGATTTATAATAAATAAAATTTTTTATGACAGCAACTTTAGAAAGACGTGAAAGCGTTTCAGTATGGGAACGTTTCTCTGCTTGGATTACTAGTACAGAAAACCGTTTATATATCGGTTGGTTTGGTTGTTTAATGTTCCCTACATTATTAACAGCTACTTCTTGTTACATCATTGCGTTCATCGCAGCACCTCCTGTTGATATTGATGGTATTCGTGAGCCTGTTGCAGGTTCTTTATTATACGGAAACAACATCATCACTGGTTCGGTTATCCCTAGTTCTAACGCTATCGGTATGCACTTCTACCCAATCTGGGAAGCAGCTTCAATCGACGAGTGGTTATACAACGGTGGACCTTACCAATTAGTAGTTATGCACTTTTTATTAGGTGTTGCTTCTTACATGGGTCGTGAGTGGGAATTATCTTACCGTTTAGGTATGCGTCCTTGGATTTTCGTAGCATTCTCAGCTCCTGTAGCTGCGGCTTCTGCAGTATTCTTAGTATACCCAATTGGTCAAGGTTCATTCTCAGATGGTATGCCTTTAGGTATCTCTGGTACATTCAACTTCATGCTTGTATTCCAAGCTGAGCACAACATCTTAATGCACCCATTCCACATGGCTGGTGTTGCTGGTGTATTTGGTGGTTCTTTATTCTCAGCTATGCACGGTTCATTAGTAACATCTTCTTTAATCCGTGAAACTACGGAAAACGAATCTACTAACAATGGTTACAAATTCGGTCAAGAAGAAGAAACTTACAACATCGTTGCAGCACACGGTTACTTTGGTCGTTTAATCTTCCAATACGCGTCATTCAACAACTCTCGTGCTTTACACTTCTTCTTAGCTTTATGGCCAGTTTTAGGTATCTGGTTAACTTCGATGGGTATTAGCACAATGGCGTTCAACTTAAACGGTTTCAATTTCAACCAATCAGTTGTTGATTCTCAAGGTCGTGTTATTAACACATGGGCTGACATCATCAACCGTGCTGATTTAGGTATGGAAGTAATGCACGAACGTAACGCACATAACTTCCCATTAGATTTAGCTTCAGGTGAAGTATTACCAGTAGCTTTAACAGCTCCAGCTGTTAACGGTTAATTTTTAATCAAAATCTATAATTAAATTTAAGAGTTCTAGTAACTCTTAAATTTAATTTTTTATATATTACTCAACTGAAATAAGATAATCAGCCACGTAGATTATCTAATAAATACACTACTATATTGTATGATATAAACGTGCGTAATTAAAAATTCGTTTACAAAGTTTCTAAAACAATCTATGTGTTTATTTTCAATGTTTTGCTAAATGGATTTACTAGAGTCATATAGAAAGTTCAATTACCAATTAGATAATAGTTATCCTTCTTACGTTAATTCACATCTTTTAATTACCTTTTAGCGTTATTTTAATTTATTATTGATTTCGAGATCAGTAGTATACGCTAAATTTAGCTTAGTAAATAGTGAGATTAAGTTCTATTTATAAATTGTAATGGTTTTTATCGATTATCAATCGATTTAAAAATACCAGTAGATGAATAAAAATACTAATACATACGATTTACAACTAAATTTTTTGCAATTTACTTATTACTTTTTTAGATGTTAACAAAGTAAGATAATAATAAGCTTTGAAAATAATTACTATAAAATTTATTTATCAAATTATATAATCTCCGAGATAATTCTTTAAATGGGAACGGGGGGACTTGAACCCCCACGCCTTTTACAGCAACGGATTTTAAGTCCGTCGTGTCTACCAATTTCACCACATTCCCATGATATGTTATATATAATAACAGAAAACTATTTGTAACGCAATAGAATAGTTTTTTATTACAAATCGGCACCACTTACACGTAATAATAAATTTTTATAATAGTTAAAAATATGTTTAAAAACTTTCATTTTAATAATTAAGTTCTAATTCGAATATAAAAAGAATAGTTTTTTTCGATAGTAATTAGTAATCTAAACTACACATAAAATTAAAAAAAGATCACCTTGGTTTTTACAAAAACTTAATTTTAAATACTAGCAATGATAACTAATGATACAATAAAAGCTTCACGGTAAATTAATACTTATATAAAGCATAAATAATATAACAATTACCATAGTAAATTTAATAATTTACAATATTCAATGACCATTTTTAAAATAATCTCTAATAAAAATATAGTTAAATCAAATATATTATTTAATATATAAATTTCTACTAAACCACTACAATTTAATTTTTCGTACAAGTGAATAAATTTTTAAATTAAAGATACTCTGAAGTAATGGGTAATTAATCATATATTTCAAATTTGGTAAATTAGATAATTGAATATTTTTTATAAATGCAAAATTCGACATCCTAGCCTATAATCAGATTCTATATTAAACTAAAAAATTTCTAAATATAATAAATTTTAATTATAAGGCGGCACCCAGATTCGAACTGGGGATAGAGGATTTGCAATCCACTGCCTTACCACTTGGCCATACCGCCTACTATTTTAATAAACTATATATAAAATACACTAATTTAAAAAAAAAGACAAATGTAAGATAATTTATTATTTAATTTTTATCTATAGTTAAAGTAATTTACAAATATCATATTTGAATAAAAAAATTTCACCTTAAAAAAACTAAAATAAATAACATAAATGATTTAAGATAACATTGATAAACAAAAATCTATCTTCTCTAACTTATTGGCTACTCTATAATCCTTTAATCTTATTTTTATTAATCTATTCGCCAAATGATTAATTGATTTAATATTAAATTTCCTCCTAAACTAGTTATTTACAAATCTAAGATAACTATTCAATTTTTTGTATTTTATGTATACTATTAAAATATAATAGTACAATAGTAAGGTATTATTTTATAAATTTTTAAAATTATATATAAAGGATTTTTATTTATGGATACTCGTATATTTGTGATTGCTCTACCGTTATTAGTTGCAGCATCATGGGCATTATATAATATTGGCCGTTTAGCTATTCAACAGGTTCAAAGATTATCAAGATAATAAAATAAATAGTTTTGATTACCTATTAATTAATAGAAATCAAAAACGAATCATAAGTTAAAATAAACAAATTACAGATATTTTAGAAATTTATTTGATTGCTCAACATTCTTCATTAGTAAATTTTGAAGTTAAATGAGCAAACACAACTAAATTCTAATTGTTTGATAAACTTTCTTTTCACCAAGTTTTTTAAAAATAAAGGATAATTTTTTATGTCTCATACTGTAAAAATTTATGACACATGTATTGGTTGCACACAATGTGTACGTGCATGTCCTACTGACGTATTAGAAATGGTTCCATGGGATGGATGTAAATCTGGACAAATTGCTTCATCACCTCGTGTTGAAGATTGTGTAGGTTGTAAAAGATGTGAAACAGCTTGTCCTACAGATTTCTTAAGTGTTCGAGTATATTTAGGAGCAGAAACAACTCGTAGTTTAGGTTTAGCTTATTAAAAATAAACTATTAAATATTCTTATATTATTTTACTATTTCTTAATATAAGTTTATTTTAATTGAATGATTATTTTAATGGATTACATAAATAATTTTATTAATAATTATACAATACGATTTTCAAAAATTTAGTACAATACATAACAGATGCACAAATTTTTAAAAATAATAATAGTATAACATTACAATGTTATACTATTATTATTTTTAATTACGAACAATATTCATTTTTTTTATTTAAAAAGCTTTTATAACGATTTAAAAACAAAATAAGTAACACTCTTGGTTACATTTATGTAAAATTAAATCAAATATTAGCAACACTTATTATATATAATGTGATAATTAATGATCGTTAAAATTTAGTTTAGTCTAAACAACATTTACGATTTGTTTAATACATCATCAACAATGATACATTCAGTTGTTAAAATCATACTAGCAATTGAAGTTGCATTCTGTAACCCAGAACGTGTAACTTTAGCAGGATCTACAATACCTTCTTCATACATATTTCCAAAAGTATTCTCTGCCGCATTATAACCAACTTCAAATTCTTGTTCTTGAACTTTTTCAAGAACTACTGGACCATTAATACCTGCATTTTCAGCAATTCGACTTAATGGAGCTAAAATCGCTCGAGATAGAATCATTGCCCCAATAAGCTCATCTTCTTTTAAATTAGTTTTTGCCCAGCTAACAAGATTTTCAGATAAATGTGCTAATGTTGCCCCACCACCAGGAACAATACCTTCTTCAACGGCTGCTCGCGTTGCATTAATAGCATCTTCTAATCTTAACTTTTTATCCTTCATCTCTGTTTCAGTTACAGCTCCAACTTTAATAACAGCGATTCCACCTGATAATTTTGCTATACGATCTTGTAGTTTTTCTTTCTCATAAGCTGTATCAGCTACATTTGCTTGCTTTCGTAATTGTTCACAACGAACTTTAATTTCATTCACCGTTTGGCCAGATGAAACAATTGTAGTTCCTTCTTTAGTAACAATGATTCGACGAGCTTGTCCTAATAAATCAAGTTGAATATTATCTAAACTTAACCCTGCATCTTGTGTAATAACTGTACCGCCTGCTAAAATTGCAATATCGGCTAACATTTGTTTTCGTAATTCACCAAACCCGGGAGCTCGAATGGCCACAACATTTACAATTCCACGTAACTGATTTAAGATTAAAGTTGCTAAAGCTTCTTTCTCAACATCTTCGGCAATAATAAGAAGTGGACGTTTTGTTTTCGTTATTTGCTCTAAAATTGGTAATAAATCTTGCTGAACTAGCGTGATTCTTTTATCTGTTAAAAGAATATAAGGGTTATCATAAGAAGCTTCCATTTTATCAGTATTTGTAATAAAATAGGGAGAAATAAAACCTTTTTCTAATTTCATTCCTTCAGTAATTTCAAGTTCTGTTGTGATTCCTTTTCCTTCTTCAAGAGATATAATACCTTCCTTTCCAACTTTTGATAATGCATCAGCAATAAGTGACCCAATTATTTCATCATTCCCAGCAGAAATTGAAGCAACATGCTGAATTGATTGAATATCTTCAACAGGTTGAGCAAATTCATTAATTTGAGTTACTAGATATTGAGTTGCTTTTTCCATACCAAGTTTAATTGCAATTGGGTTTGCACCCGCAGCCACGTTTTTCAATCCTTCTTTAACCATTGCATATGCTAAAACAGTAGCAGTTGTTGTGCCATCACCAGCAACGTCATTAGTTTTTGAAGCGGCTTGACGAATTAATGAAACACCAGTATTTTCAATATGGTCTGTTAAATTAATTTCTTTTGCAATTGTAATTCCATCATTCACAATCTGAGGTGATCCATAAGCTTTTTCTAATACAACATTTCTACCTTTTGGCCCTAATGTTACAGAAACAGCTTCAACCATTATTTCCATTCCTCTCTCTAAAGCACGTCTAGCATTATCTTGATATAAAATTTTTTTAGCCATATTAGATTATTACACAATTTAGTGTCATTATTTATAAAAAATCTTTGAAATAATACTCTAATCTAATAGGTAGAACTTATGCAAGCTTAAAGTGTAATTCTCTTCATTTTTTTGCTTTACTTAATTACTATACTTATAGTACAATTAATATTTGAAAGTATATTTTGGGCTTGTAGCTCAGTGGACTAGAGCACGTGGTTACGACCTACGGTGTCAGGGGTTCGAATCCCTTCTTGCCCAATTTAATAGTTTTATACTCTTGAAATTTCTAGAAGTATTTGGGGTGTCGCCAAGTGGTAAGGCTGCGGACTTTGACTCCGCCATTCGTAGGTTCAAATCCTGCCATCCCAGTTTTAGAAAAAAATTAAAAATTTTAAGAGTAAGAAAAAGTTGTTTTTATGTTAGATAACTTGCATAATTAGTTTTATATTTATTATGACAAATCATTGATGTCGATATAAGGGAAAAATATGGAAGCTAAAATTCAATTCATAAAAGGCTTAAGTGAAAAAGTATTACCAGATGTTCGTTTAACAAGATCTCGAGATGGAAGTACTGGAACAGCGACTTTTATATTTAAAAGTCCAAATATTTTGGATAAACGAACAACTAGAATAGGCGAAATTACTGGAATGTATTTGATTGATGAAGAAGGTACATTGGAAACAAGAGATGTAAATGCAAAATTTATTCGTGGAAAACCTGAAGCAATTGAATGCATTTATATTATGAAAAGTCCTGAAGTATGGGATAGGTTCATACGATTTATGGAAAGATATGGCGAAACAAATGGTTTAGTATTTACAAAAGCTAATTAAATAATCTTGTTTATATTAAAAGATTATTAATTAGTACATCCTAATAATTTAAAAATAAATAAGAAATTTTTAAATTAGAATATTTGTTAACCAATTTACGATAAATATATAAAAATAAACAAATCTATCATTAAACTTTAATAAAATCTATATAAAAGGTAATTCTTTTTAATTGTAAAACGCATACTTTTAACGATTTACAATATTTGTGCAACCAATGATGGGTAATTTTATAAAAATAATAGAATTACCCACCCCCAACAATAGTGACAATTTCAATCTCGTCTAAATGTTTAATAAAAGTAGTCTTCCAGTGAGTTTTATTGAAAATTACTTGATTATATTCTAATACTAAAAGACTTTCATTATAGTCAAAATACGTTATAAGATCATATAAACTAATATGGTGATTAATAGTATATTTTTCATTATTCAGAAAAAAGTTTTTAATTTGTGTCATAAATTTTTATTATGTTTCCTAGACATCTAATTATAAAAACTGGTAAACTATTAGTCAAGACAATATGGCGGGTGTGGCCAAGTGGTTAAGGCAGCGGGTTGTGATTCCGCCATTCGCCGGTTCAAGTCCGGTCACTCGCCCTTATTGATACAACAATACTTAAGGATTTACAAAAGATTACTTATAATTAAAATTAATTTATGTCACGTTATCGCGGACCACGATTAAGGATTATTAGACGTTTAGGAAAAGGGGTTGTATTACCAGGTTTCACAACAAAAACATCAATCAAGGAACAACCACCTGGTAAAGCTAGAGCCGCTGATAATAAAGGACAAAAATCAACTGAATATGGTATTCGTTTAAATGAAAAACAAAAACTAAAATTCAATTACGGATTAACTGAAAAGCAATTGTTTCGATATGTTAAAGAAGCCCGTCGAAGACAAGGTGTAACAGGTTTAATTTTACTTCAGTTATTAGAAATGAGATTAGACACACTTTGTTTTACATTAGGGTTTGCAAAAAGTATCGCTCAAGCTCGTCAATTAGTAAATCACGGTCATATTACAGTGAATAAAAAAGTAATTGGTATTCCTAGTTTCCAATGTCGACTAAACGATATAATTAGTGTAAAAGAAAAAAGTACTTCAAAAAATTTGGTTACTAACAATATTAAAGTAAACCAACGGAATGGAATTCCTAACAATTTAGAATTTAATGATTCCAAATTAGAAGCAACTGTTTTAGATTATTGTGATCGTGATGATGTTCAATTACAACTTAATGAATTACTTGTAGTTGAATACTATTCTCGCCGATAATAAAGTAAATTTGTTATATATTATCTATTTATTACTATGTTAAAATTAAGATTAAAAAGAGTTGGACGAAAACGTGCTCCATCATACAGATTAGTTGTTATGGAAAATAGTGCTCGCCGAGATGGTAGACCAGTAGAAGAAGTAGGTTATTATAACCCAATTTCAAAACAATGTCATTTTGATATTCCTAAAATTGAAAAATGGTTGAATTATGGAGTAAAACCTACTGAAACAGTTTTTAACTTATTAAAAAAAGCACAAATTGTATAATTATCTTTTTTAATAAATAAATACATTAAGTTAATAATTTTATAATTAACTTAGTGTATTAAAATAAGTAACCTAACTAAATCATTTCTAATGATTAATAAATTTTATTATATTTAACTATTTTTCGTATATTCTAAATCATACATGGTAAGAAATTTTATACCGGCTTTGAAATTTCAATATAATTCCTAAAGTATCTTAACAAATACCCTAAAATTAAAAAATACTAAGAAACTGAGAAAAAAGCCTTGTTTTCAGTTTGATGTACTAATATGCATATTTGTTAGTTAGAAGCTTCTATTGATCATAATAATGGCTTTAGAAAGGGTTTTAGTTTTAGTCTTAGCTGTTAGTTAATTTTATACCTATGTATATCAATTCGCTAATTTTACAAAAACATCTATATTATCATTGTTAAGAGTTTACAGTGGAGTTGAAAAAGTAATTTTCTTAACTAATATAATAGCTTTTTACTAAATTTTTATTTCCCATACATAAAGAACACTCTTATTGTAAGAAATTTAAGATTCCTTAACATATTCACTAATTTACTTAAAATATAAAATATTTATTAGAGCCTCGAAATTTTTATTTCGGGTATGTTCATACCTGAATAGTCTTAGAATTGAAATAAGGTTGCTTATTTTGCTTCTTAGGACAATGATTTTCATTTCTATGACAATTGTTTGAATTAATTTTTTTAATTCTTCTTCACTAAATTCATGTTTTTTACCCATACTTGGTTCTGGACAAGTATCTATCAAGACGTAAAAGTCGTTCACCAATCAAATTATTAAATCACTTATATTTCTCATCTGGTTCAAAAAGAATTAAGTCTGACTATAAGTATTCGATTACATTGTTAATAGCCTGGTACTTTTTTTGTTAATTTTTAAAATCTAGTTAGACTCTTTAAAAGTTATTCAATCAGCTTAAACTAGTCTTCTCGAGTCTATCATTACAAGTAAGTTAAAATTATGGCTGCATATATTTCTAATTCAAACAAATCTTTCTTTGATTTGTTATGAATATGCTTTCTATTAAATTATATTATACGTATTTTACTAAAAATATTAGATATTTTTTAAAACTATCTTTTTTTATTTATTTATTTATTAATTAAAAACTTTGGCATTGAACTATTTTCCCAGGAGGTGTCCCTCCAAGTATCTTCGTCGATTTATAACGTTTCACAACTGAGTTCGAGATGGATCAGTGTGGTTCCGCTTAATACACTAAAAACACCAAAGCAAAAATAGTTACTAAGAATATTAGTAACTATAAGTTTATTTTAAAATTCAAGTCCTCGGTCTGTTAGCACATCTCAGCTCATATATTACTATATTTATACTTAATGCCTATTAAACGGTTAGTCTTACCGTGACCTTACTCACTTACGTGATGAGAATACTTATCTTG
>Ga0209712_10000338_pt1 | contig 42368 bp, 42 predicted proteins | sample ArcOceMetagenome_FD_187443 | JGI IMG/M metagenome (GOLD analysis project Ga0209712, IMG submission 187443) | Marine eukaryotic phytoplankton communities from Arctic Ocean - Arctic Ocean - Greenland ARC118M Metagenome (SPAdes) (version 2) | ecosystem: Environmental > Aquatic > Marine > Oceanic...
TTTGAAATGTAGTCCGCGGTGGATGGGTTGTCCTAGGTTGGGCTCAAGGTGGCGCACTTGATCAGGCGACAACTCATCAAAATTGACCCCCTGAGCCCGCCGCATCGCATTGCCTTCTATTGCGTTATCGAAGCCGGATTGGCTTGACCACACGTATAGGCAGTCATTACTGACGATTAGATCTTCTGCCTTTGCCTCCGCTATGAGGGGATCAAGTCCGGCGTCCGCATGCATTAGAAATCGACCGAGCGCTTCGCTGATACTTTCAACGCGGGAAGCACGGCAATTATTCAGAAACGACAGCATCCAACGCGGGTTTCTAAGCCCATGCAAGATGTTAAAACTGAGCGGGCTTTCACGGCTCGTCAACAAGTGCGGCAGTGAGCCAAAAATTGATGGGCTGTTCACAGGGATGCAGGCGTATGTGGCAATTGTACACGCCGACCCAAACGTTGTGCCGGACCCCGGTGGGTTCGGATCACAGATCAGAGTTTTCAGCCCTTCTTTTTGTGCCCAAAGCGCGGTCGACATTCCGACAATGCCAGCACCTATGACGACGAGATCAAAGTCATTGCCGGAGTTGGTCATATTTCACGCTCTTGCACATAGGTTTTCAGTGTCATGCGGACTTTCTGGGATGATGACGGTATCATAGCGATTGTTGAGAATTTCACGCTGGGCATAGTTCTATCCATGGTATGATGAAGAGGCACGACAACCCAAGCAACATGTTTGCGCGTGAAATTACCAAAGCCATCTGACAACGGGTTCTTCCAACAATGGCGATCGTCTGATCAGAGGCTTACCCGATGATTTCAAGTAAAAGTTTTGTTGTGTTCTCTTTTGTCATCTTGATCGGGTTTCCGCCGGTGCTTGGGTCAGTCAACGCGCCTGCAACGATCCGCTCAACGTCAGGCGCGTCGATCCCTAACGCGGTCAGGGTCTTGGGGATACCAAGGGATGCATTCAACTCATCAACATAGGCGCAGAACCCGTCGAACCCACCAGAAATGTCCAAATATTTGGCGGCCTGTTCAATAACGCCTTCAATCGCGGGCCTATTAAACTGCAACACCGTGGGCATGCAGACCGCGTTCGTCGTGCCGTGGTGCGTGTGATACATCGCGCCAATCGGGTGTGACAAAGCATGGATTGCACCCAAGCCTTTTTGGAATGCCGTTGCACCCATGATTGCGGCTGACATCATATGCGCGCGCGCTTCGATATCGGTGCCGTCAGCATACGCACGGGGAAGGTACTCTTTGACCAAACGCATGCCTTCAAGCGCCATGCCCTGTGACATCGGGTGATAATGCGGTGAACAGAATGCTTCGATACAGTGCGCAAAGGCATCAAGGCCAGTGCCTGCGGTGATGAAGTTTGGCATACCAACTGTGAGTTTAGGATCGCAGATTACAACCGCTGGCAGGAATTTCGGGTGGAAGATGATCTTTTTCTCTTCTGTAACCGAGTTGGTGATGACCGATGCACGGCCCACTTCGGACCCTGTGCCTGCAGTTGTTGGTACAGCAACAATCGGGGCAATCGCATCTGCGTCTGCACGGGTCCACCAATCGCCGATGTCTTCAAAATCCCAAAGTGGGCGCGTTTGACCTGCCAAAAATGCAACCAACTTGCCAAGGTCGAGGCCGGAGCCGCCACCAAAGGCTACAACGCCGTCGTGCCCGCCATCCTTAAAGGCTTTTACACCCGCAGCCGCGTTCTTTTCGTTCGGGTTAGGGTCAACATCTGCGAATATCGCACGGCCAAGACCCGCAACCTCAAGCAGATCAAGCGTCTTGGTTGTGATGTCCATGCTGGCCAAGCCACGGTCCGTCACAAGCAACGGCTTTTTGATCCCAGCACTCGCGCATGCCTCTGCGATTTCAGAAATACGACCAGCGCCAAAACGGATTGAGGTTGGGTAGGACCAGTTTGCTGTGATGCTCATGGGTTTAAGCTTTCTTCATGTGGTAAGATTTAGGACGTGTCAGATTGTGATAGCCGATAACAGACAGACCACCACCGCGACCGGTGTTTTTGCACCCAGTCCAGCACAGGCCCGGATCAAGGTAATCGGCACGGTTCATAAACACGGTGCCCGTTTCGATCTGATCAGCGATGGCTTCGGCGCGCGCGCTATCTTGGGTCCACAGCGATGCGGTCAGGCCAAAATCACTGTCGTTCATCAAGGCGATGGCTTCGGCGTCAGAATTGACTGACATAATGCCAACAACGGGACCAAAGCTCTCCTCGCGCATGACGCGCATGTCGTGGGTCACGTTTGTCAGAATCTGCGGCATGAGGTAGGCACCGCCGTCTTCTGGAAAATTGGCCGGATCGATGTGGGCCCGGGCACCATCTGCAATTGCTTCGGCTGTTTGTGCGCGCACTTCATCTGCGAAACGGACATGCGCCATTGGGCCAATTGTTGTTTCAGTATTCAATGGGTTGCCGAGCTTGTAACCGTTCACAATCGCCACGGCTTTTTCGACAAAGGCGTTGAACAGGCTTTCATGGACATAAATCCGTTCGATCCCACAGCAGCATTGGCCGGAGTTGAACATGGCACCATCAATCAACGTATCAACGGCTGCGTCCAAATTGGCGTCTTCCATGACATAACCGGGGTCTTTGCCGCCCAGCTCAAGCCCGATGCCGGTGAATGTTCCAGAGGCCGCAGCCTCCATTGCTTTGCCGCCGTCAACAGAGCCGGTGAAATTCACAAAGCCAAAGGCGCGGTCAGCGATCAGGCCGGATGTTGTTGCGTGATCAAGGAATACGTTTTGGAACACGTCTTCAGGGACGCCAACGGAATGGAAAGCCGCTGCCATACGTTCGCCAACCAGTGGTGTTTGTGAGGCGTGTTTCAGCATCACTGCGTTGCCTGCGATCAGGGCAGGGGCGACCGTGTTGATGGCTGTCATATAAGGATAGTTCCAGGGAGCGACGACCAAGACCAACCCGTGTGGCACATGTTTGATAACGCGGCGAAAGGCGTCGCTGTCTTCAACGACAATCGGGGCCAATGCCTCGACTGCGATGTCTGCCATGTAGCTGGCGCGTTCGTTGAAACCGCCAAATTCGCCGCCATACCGGACGGGACGGCCCATTTGCCATGCAATCTCTGGCACGATGTCGCCGTTCATGGCGCCCACGGCTGCAACACCGGCTTGCACCAGTGCGATCCGTTCAGCCAAGGGGCGTGCAGCCCATTCGGATTGGGCGGTTTTTGCCCGTGTTACTGCGGCGTCCGCGTCTGCGCGGGATAGAACCTCACGCGTTGCGTAAACGGACCCATCAATAGGGGAGATACAGGTGATAGTCATTGAAATTAGGCCCTTTCAAAACCGCGTGCGATTTCCCAATCGGTCACTGTACGGTCAAATTCTTCTTGTTCCCATTCTGCGGCGCGGGTGTAGTGATCGACGACATCGTCGCCAAACGCCTCGCGCAGCATGTCTGATCCATGCAATGCATCTTTCGCGTCACGCAAATTTCGCGGAATATGCTCTGACATTTTGTCCTCATAGGCATCGCCTACAAAAACAGGCGGCAGGGACAATTTCTCTTCGATCCCTTTAATACCTGCAGCCAGCATCGCAGCCTGCGCAAGGTATGGGTTCATATCAGACCCCGGTATCCGGCATTCAACGCGAATCGCTTTGCTGCCTTCCCCGCACAAACGGTAGGCGGCGGTGCGATTGTCGACGGCCCAAATGATGCGTGTTGGCGCGAAACTGCCTTTTGCAAATCGTTTATAGCTGTTGACGTAGGGGGCCATGAAATAAGTGTATTCAGCGGCATATTTGATCAGGCCCGCCATGTACTGATCCATCAGTTCGGATTTTCCATGGGGACGGGCAGCATCAAAAAACGCGGGTTTACCGTCTTTCCAAAGGGACTGATGCACGTGGCTGGATGATCCGACGCGGTCCTTGTCCCACTTAGGCAAAAACGTCGCTGCATGGCCTTGCTGCCAAGCGATCTCTTTTACGGCGTGTTTTGAGATTGAATGATGATCCGCACAGGCCAAGGCCTCGGCGTATTTGATGTTCAGCTCTTCTTGCCCGGCCTCTGCCTCACCCTTGGAGCCCTCAATGGGTATGCCCATTGCATAAAGATGGTTGCGCAGGGGGCGCATCACGTTCTCTTCTTTGGTGGTTTGAAGAATATGATAATCTTCGTTGTAGGCGCTGATCGGTGTCAGATCACGAAACCCGCCTTTTGAAATTTCGCTAAAGCTCTTTTCAAACAGGAAGAATTCTAATTCGGTCGCCATTATGGAGGTGAAACCCATCTCGGCAAGGCGCGCGATCTGTTTGCGCAGCATAGCCCGCGGGGAATGGGTGATTGGATTGCCGTGATGATCCATCATATCGCACAGCACCATCGCCGTGCCCTCTAACCAAGGGACAGGGTGCAATGTGCTTAGATCAGGCTTCATGGTGTAATCGCCATATCCCTGTTCCCAACTGGTTGAGGCATAGCCATCAGGCGTGGCCATCTCTAGATCAGTGGCAAGCAGATATGTGCAGCAATGGGTTTCTTCATGGCCGCTTTCTACAAAAGCCTGTGCATGGAACCGCTTGCCCATCAACCGGCCCTGCATATCAACAAAGCAGGTAAGGACGGTATCAATTGATCCGTCAGCAACTTGGGATTTCAGGTCTTCAAATGTCATAGGTCCGGGCATGTTCTATCCATTTTGAGTTGGTATTGGAGGCCGCGCGAAACGGCCTCCAATGGGCATTTAGCCGTAACGGTATGGGCGACCAGCCTTAACCATATCAGCGTTGTATTTCTTGAAGATATCGACGACGCGGCGTTTCACATCAGACTCAGCTGCAATTTCTTCCCAGAAATCAACGGCTGCGGCTTCAACGGTTGCCCATTCTTCGTCAGGGATTGTTGTCAATTCCATCTTCGGTCCGTTGACGCGCAATGCGGCTTCACCACCCCAATACCACCACTGACGATAGTAGTGTGATTGGTCACAGCAGACGCGGAACAGCGTTTGCAGATCTTCTGGCAATTCGTTCCAGCGATCCATGTTGGCAAAGAACGAACCAGCCCATGCACCAGAGATGTTGTTGGTCAGGAAGTAGTTGGTCACGTCAGCCCAGCCAACAGTGTAGTCTTCTGTGATGCCAGACCATGCAACGCCGTCAAGCTCGCCTGTTTGAAGCGCAACTTCGATGTCTTCCCAAGGCAGCGTTACAGGAACAACGCCAAACTGTGTCAGGAAGCGACCGGCGGTTGGGAAGGTGAAGATTTTCTTGCCCTTAAGGTCTTCAAGGCTGCGAATTGGGTCTTTGGTTGCAAAGTGGCAAGGATCCCAAGCACCGGCAGAGATGTGTTTCACGCCAACTTTGGAATATTCTTCGTCCCAGATTTCGTTCAGGCCATATTGGTTGAACAACACTGGCACGTCGAGCGAGTAGCGTGAGCCGAATGGGAAATAGCCGCCAAAGACAGTGACGTCTGTTGGGGATGCCATTGAATCGTCGTCAGACTGAACCGCATCGATTGTGCCGCGCTGCATCGCTTGGAACAATTCGCCCGTCGGGACCAGTTGGTCGGCAAAGAACAGTTCGATCTGCATGCGGTCGCCCGCAATTTTGTTGAACATTTCAATCGCAGGCACAATCACCTCTGCGGCCAGTGCGGAACCCGCATAGGTCTGCATCCGCCATTTGATTGTGCTTTGCGCCAATGCTGGTGTTGCCATTGCTGCAGCCGGTATCACAGCGGCTCCTTGGATAAACTTACGTCTTGAAGTCATGTTTTCTCTCCTTGGTTGGTTTAGATTCGACCGCCTTTTTGGCAGTTCTTTTAGGGTTTGTTGTAAACGTAATCAGGAAGCCAAGTTGCGATGCCAGGGAAGGCCATGATCAAGATAAGAGCAAAGACCATGATGAGCACAAAAGGCGTGATGGAAGAATAGATGTCGCGTAGCGAGATTTCAGGCGGGGCCATTGCCCGCATCAAGAACAGATTATACCCGAAGGGCGGTGTCATATATGCGATCTGCGTCGTGATCGTGTACAAAATCCCGTACCAGATCAGATCGAAACCTAGTTCCCCGACAAGCGGCACATAAAGTGGCGCGACGATCACAAGCATCGCAGTGTCATCAAGGAACGTTCCCATCAGGATGAAGCTGAGTTGCATCAAGATTAGGATCGTCCAAGGGCTCAGGCTCAATCGGTCTGTGAACAGGGTTTCGATCGCCTTAACGGCGCCCAGCCCGTCAAACACCGCGCCAAAGGCCAGGGCAGCCAGAATAATCCACATGAACATACACGTGATGCCAAGCGTATTGCGCACAGAGTTTTCAAACACTTCGCGGTTCATCCGCCCCTTAAGGACAGCGGCGACAAACGCAGCAATCGCACCAATGGCCGAGCTTTCGACAAGTGATGTCCAACCGTTTACAAATGGCACCATCATGACGGCAAAGATACCGATTGGCAGCAAGCCAGCCCGCAACAGGCGCAGCTTTTCAGCGCGCGGAATGTCACGTTCTTCTAACGGTAGTACGGGCCCGAGGGTCGGGTTAATGCGGCAGCGCACGATGATATAGATGACGAACAAACTAGCCATCATCAGGCCGGGAACGACCCCTGCCAACCACAGCTGCCCGACGGGTTGACGCGCGATCATCGCGTATAAGACAAGCACCACGGATGGCGGCACAAGGATGCCCAAACTGGACCCCGCTTGGATCACGCCCGTGACCATTCGTTTGTCGTAGCCGCGTTTTAGAAGTTCAGGGAGCGCGATGGTGGACCCGATGGCCATACCCGCAACACTCAGCCCGTTCATGGCGGAAATAAGAACCATCAACCCAATTGTGCCAATCGCGAGACCGCCTCGCAGGCCACCCATCCAAACATGGAACATCTTATAAAGATCGTCCGCGATCTTACTTTCAGACAGCACGTAGCCCATGAAAATAAACATCGGCAACGTCAGCAGAGGATACCATTTCATCAGCTTCATGGCTGCCGAAAATCCGATGTCAAAGCCGCCTTTGTCACCCCAAAGCAACAATGCGGCGATCACAGCAATAAACCCAATTGCCCCGAATACGCGTTGTCCGGTCAGCAGCATCAGCATCATGGAAGAAAACATCAGTGTAGCTATTAATTCATACGACATCAGACAGTTTCACCTTTGAGACGTAACACGTCTTTGAACAGTTCTGAGATACATTGCAGTAGCATCAGGAACATTCCTAAAATCATAATTGCTTTGATTGGCCACATGTAGGGACGCCATGCGGTTGATGATCGTTCCAATCGCCCGACCTCTTCGGTTCCGGTGACTAGCCCGCCAAAGTATGAAAACGGCTCGGTTCCCCAGTATCCCAGCGAATAGGCGGTTGAGCTGACAGCACCGTAAAGCAAGACGCAGAGATAAAAGATCAGGAACAGCACAGTGAACAAATCAAACCACGCCTTCTTGCGCAGGCTCCATTCGCCGTACAGCAAATCCATCCGTACGTTGGACCCAAGTTGGATCGAATAGGGACCACCCAGAATGTAATAGGCAACCATTACAAACTGCGCCATCTCAAGCGTCCACAGCGTCGGCAAGAAGAACGTCTTGCTGATCGACGACCACAGCAAAATGCTCATGAGAACAAAAATGCCGTACATTGCGACACGACCAATGCGGTAATTCACGGCATCGACTGTGCGTATAAATCCGAGCATCACACCTGACATGTGACGGCCCCTTCAACACTTAGGCGGACAAGTGCGTCCTCCAACCAACTGGCAATGCAATCGGCCATATCGTCTTGCTGTTGGGCGTCTTGAACGAGGTCGTTGCGTACTTCTAACATCACATTCAAATGCCCGTTCGCAAGTGCGTGTTCTTTTAGCGTATGCGTGACACCATGCTCTGGCCCGTAGGGATCATTCCGTAAGACCAAAGTATCAGTAAATTGGGAGGCTGTCTCAAGCATGACATCGGCAAGCCGCGCGTCAGTGTCGTGCAAAACGCCAATTTCGACGGATCTTCTCCTGCCGTGATAGGTTGGCGTAAAGCTGTGTATCGTCACAATAACCGGCGTGGATGTTGCGGTAATCGCCTCAGCAAGGGTCGCCCGAAACGGCTCATAAAATTCATCAACACGGTCCTGCCGTTGCGCCGAGGTTAGACCCACGTTCCCGGGAACCCTGATAGCCTCGCTTTGGTGCGGCATGGCATCCGGTGCTGAAGGAGGACGATTGCAATCGTAGACAAGGCGGGACACGCGGGAAGCAACAAGTTTTGCGTTCAAAAGGTCCGACAAACCCATGGCGACGGGAAGCGCGCCTGGATCCCAAGCAGCATGGCTTTCCAAAGCACCGCCAGCCAAGCCAAGGCCGTTATACACGCTCGGAATGAAGTTACTCGCATGTTCACAAACCACAACAACGGGAGATTTTCCCATTGGGTTGAGGACTGATACATAGCCTTCTGTCGATGTGGTTGGTACGCGTGTCATGCAAACTCCTTGATCTAATGGTGCTTCTGATAGACGATGATTGTCAATGTTTTTGTTATAAAATATTACAGAGTCAAACTTCTTGTTATAAAAAAAACAAAATGGAGAGTGAGATGAGCCAAGCGTTGCAAACAATTTCTGATCGTATCCAGCAAGAGCTTGATAATTTGACACGTGCTGAGCGGCAATTGGCGCTCTCGATTCTTGAAAACTACCCTGCATCTGGTCTTGGCTCATTGGCCGTATTGGCGAAGGACGCGAATGTGTCTGCGCCAACGGTTGCACGTATGGTGCAAAAACTGGGGTTCAAAGGGTATCCCGACTTTCAGGCTGAACTGCGCGAAGAATTGCGCGCAAAGGTTAAAGGCCCAATAGCTAAACACGATACATGGGCAGATGGAGCACCGTCTGAACATCTTTTGAACCGGTTCACGGACGCGGTCATTGACAACATTCGCCTCACCCTCGGGCAGATTGATCCCAAAGCATTTGATGACGCCTGTGACCTTGTGGCGAACCAGGCAAGCCACTTGTATATTGTTGGTGGGCGCATCACGCATACATTGGCCGAGTATTTCTTTATGCATATGCAGGTCATCCGCGCGGACGTGACGCATGTGCAATCTACCTCAAATACTTGGCCGCATTACCTTTTGAACGCCAAAGATGGGGACGTCTTTGTTATCTTTGATGTCCGTAGATACGAAAATAACACCCTGAAACTGGCTGAAATGGCGCGCGCACGCGGCGCCAAGATCATATTGTTTACGGACCAATGGCGATCACCAGTTCACCATTTGGCGGACATAAGTCTGAGTTGCCGCATTATAGTCCCTTCCGCTTGGGACTCTGCGACCACGACGATGCTCTTGATTGAAACGATGATCTCTTCTGTTCAAAATCTAAACTGGGACAAAACCAAAGAGCGGATTGAAACGCTGGAAGACATGTTCGATCAGACGAAGTTATTCAGAAAATTCATCTGAATTTTGCGAGAAATTCATCGAAATATACCAATTCATCAGCGTCCCCGAAACTGGACCTTCGCTGCGACATAGCAAATCTATCCTATGGGCTCAGCGCTGCTGTAGGAAGTATCAAACGATCACGACCGCTTCTAAATGACGAACGGCTCCAACCGTTCGGCAGAATTCTCAGATATCAATTCTTTCTGCAATGCTCAGCGCGTCTTCGAGCTTGACTCCCAAATATCTGACGGTGCTGTCAACTTTTGTGTGACCACGAAGAAGCTGAACAGCACGTAGGTTGCCTGTCTTGTGATAAATTTCCGCCACCTTCATTCGGCGCATAGAATGGGAACCGTAGCTACTAGGTTCCAAACCAATCGAGACAACCCAATCCCGAACCAAGTGCCCATACTGGCGTGGTGAGATGTGAAGTCGATCATGAAATCGGCTCGGAAACAAGAACTGGCATCCGATCATTTTCGCAGACTTGATCCAGTTGGTCACAGTTTCTTGCGTGTTTTCACCCAGTTCAAACTGGACAGGCTTGTTCGTTTTATTTTGAACGATGGACACTCTTTCACGAATTCTGTCGTCCCTGAGAAGGTCAATGACCTTCAGTGACACCAAGTCACAACCGCGTAACTTGCTATCTATTGCGACGTTGAACAATGCGAGATCGCGGAGATTACCCGCTAGTTCGAGGCGAGCGCGGATGGCCCAGACCTGTTTGGGTAGAAGCGGGCGCTTTTGCCCGACGAGGTGACCCTTATTCTAGGCTCTTCGTTTTGGGGTGACTGCGGGAAGTTGAACTCTTGGCATGATTTGCTCTCCATCCAACCCTCCTGCCCAAACATCAACACAGCATTGACGACGTATTATAGCATAAAAACTAATGTCGGCTTCGCCGTTGGTGCATCATCAAGTGTTTCCGAGAAACCTGCAACATTCTGTGAATGCGATCCCTGCTACACTCTGCACGAATGGCTGGTTTTCCCGCCGCGTAGCAGCACCAAATTTTACGCTGACGCAGTATTTTCCACGCTGCGAGAACATGCAGCGAGAAAACCAAATTGGGCTCCAGCCGGACATTGATCCAATTAGTAGATCACACGGAGAGCGGGTTTTTGCGCGTTGTGCAGCAGAGGTTGTCCTCAGTCGATAAAATCTAAGTTTTTTGCGCAGTGTTGGTATTTTCATCCCTGCTTCAGATGACGCAATCAATATGCCAAGTCTTTTGAGTTGGGTTTCCTGTTTCTTGGTGCTCATGACCCACCAGATTGAATCACGTCTGTAGGATGGTGCTAAGTTGGTTAGGAATTGCCAAGCAGTTTGGTTTGCCTTGATTTGCGCCTCGAATGCGCTGGACAGGGGTACATTTTGGTCGTCAGAGGTATAGCCTTGTATGTCGGAGCGGTTGTTATTGACGTGCAGTTCCACTGGTTTCATCATGAAAAAGGGATGAGTTCCTTGACCTTGTTGACGTTCACCGCGCTCCACACGCTTTTTAATTTGCGCGGCGTAAATCGGATTTTATAGCTCTGATCGTCAATGGTTTTTCGGATTCCGTCGATCCAGCCATAACAAAGTGCGACATCGACTGAGGACGACCACGTCAGGCTTGCGCCCCCCGTGCTTTTCCTGAAGTAGCCCACCCAAAGTTCGTGCGCGTCAGCATGATTTTCTAGCCAATCAGTAAACTCTTGTTGGCTGGTGAAAAATATCACCTCATCCATCGTCTAGCCTCCAAGCGTATCAGAACGGCGCGCCGTTCGTTGCCTTTGGCGTGACTTTACACCCTTTGGCCAAGCCAGTTAGTAATGTAGACCAAAGAAGATTACACAGTGAAACTAATTGGATAGCGAAGATGAAAGTACCGCAGATCGTTACATTGGCCGTTTTGGTGTTTTTGGCCGTTTCTTCGGGTGTAACCAAGATTATGTTGGTGCCGAAGGACGTGATGTTCTTTGGTGAATATGGTTTCACAAATCCACTGCTTGTTATTTTTGGCGCGGTGCAAGTGGTTGGTGGTCTGATGATGATGTTCGTCCGGACGCGCGTGATCGGGGCAAGCGCCGTGGCGATTACATTTGTGATTTCGGTGGTGGTTCTGGTTTTAGCAGGAAGCGTCGGACCAACAATTGCGACGCTTTTGGCGTTGGTGTTTCTTGGTTTGACGATCCGGCGGACGTTGGCTGAGCAGCGGGCCGGATACTAGCGCAGCTTAAATGACGCGTTGTCACCTGTTCCTTGGTCGGATGTGAACCGCAATTCGTTGCCGCCGCGGACTTCGACTAGTTGGCAGTTGTAGCCGACGAAATAGTCGCCCCATGTCATTTCCCGACAAAAGAACCCATTGTTCCATGCCCAGTTGCCAGTGATGTTAGCCCCCCAAGCCTTGCCTGCGATGCTGCCATTTTGCGATAGGTTCAGACTGACCCCATAAAATCGGTTGGACAGGGCTTTGCCTGATATCAGCGCAACAAACGATTGCTGGTTGCTGACCCGTTCATAGGCCACCGCCATCGCGGGGGTAAGGATCAAGGTAAGCGCAAGGATGAGGTGGCGCATTGGGCGGCTCCTGTCAAAAGGGTTACTCTTTTAACGTAGACACAGCCCGTTTGGTTCACTTTTTCTTAAAGACCAAGCACATCCATCATATCGTATTCGCCGGGGGGCTTATCTTGGCCCCACAGCGCGGCCTTGAGCGCGCCACGTGCGAATACGGCCCGATCGGTGGCGCGGTGCCGCAGTGTGATTTGTTCGCCCATCGCTGCAAATAGCACGTCGTGGTCGCCCACAATGTCGCCGCCACGGATCGCGGTGAACCCGATATCGCCGCGTTTGCGCGCACCGGTGATGCCGTCGCGTCCGCTGTCGCGCACAACAACAAGGTCTACCCCGCGACCGGCTGCGGCTGCTTGTCCCAGCATCAGGGCTGTCCCCGACGGTGCGTCGACCTTTTGGTTGTGATGCGCCTCGGTGATTTCGATATCGAAGTCTGCGTCCAGCGCTGCTGCGACTTTCTCCGTCAGTTTCACAAGTAGGTTCACGCCCAGCGACATGTTTCCTGCCCGCACGATAACCGCGTGGCGCGCTGCGGCGTTAATTGCCTTCAGGTCGTCGTCAGACAGTCCGGTGGTGCCGATCACATGCACGGCGCGTGCTTGGGCTGCCAGCCCTGCGAAAGCAACCGTGGCTTCGGGTCCGGTAAAATCGATGACGGCTTGGGCTTTTGCGAAGGCCTCCAACGCGTCGTCGGTGACGGTGATCCCGATTGCAGCGCCGCCCATGGCTTCACCTATATCGCGCCCAACCCAAGGGTGCCCCGTCCGTTCCAACACGCCAACAAGGTTGCAGTGGTCGGACGCCGTGACCTGATTAATCAACATCTGCCCCATCCGGCCAGAGCCGCCAGTGATTACGATACCGGGCGTGTTTGTCATGGGGTGTCTCCTGCGTGTGCTTTTGCAGCGGTATAGGCGGTTTGGGGAGGGGGGGGAATAGGTGAGTATTTAGGAAGAAGTGAGGGGGCGAAAGGGTATGCCGTGGGCGATAGGCCGATGTTGGTTGCGCCGTCGTCACTCAGCGCGGGCGACAATCACGTTTTTTATGGGCCGTGTTTGGCTGCTTGGTTCTGCAGTGATAGTAGAACCTCCATCGCTCGATCGCACATTTTCGCCGGCAAAAAGACGTGATCGTGATGGAATGCGGCAACCATGTTGCACGCAATACCACTGTCCCCAAGTGCGGATGACACAGCCGCAGTTAGTCCCACACCTTCTAGTGAAGAAAACACGTTGAGCGTGATGCATCGCATCGGGTAGTCCGTATTTAGTAGCGATTCTTTTGCCAGTGCCACAGAGATCAGCAACGACATTCCCTCTTGTTCCCTGAACGTTGAAATGGCTTTCGGAGATAGCGAAGCGACAAGGGCGGGGTCATCTGTTGTGATGAAAACGAAAACTCCGGGCTGTAAAACCGGCGTCATCCCTGAGATCATTTGGTGGGCTGTTCGGGCTATGTCTGGCATTTTGGTGTTCCACCATTGTTATATATCGAAAAATTGCAGCATTTCACGATGACGGCAAGAGATTACACCGTCGCCAAGGGCGCGACGCCGATGTTCCTGCCGCTAAAAACCCCCGCTTGGCAAAATCCCTGGAACCGCATACATGCACCACATGGCTAAAAATACATCACGCGACGGGCGCGCGCCCACACAACGTATGCTCAAGGTCGGTGAGATGATCCGCCGTGACCTATCGTCGATCTTGCAACGCGGCGAGGTCCATGACCCTGAGCTGTCAAAGTTCATGATTACCGTGGGCGAGGTCCGCATGTCGCCTGATCTGCGGATCGCCACCGTCTTTATCTTGCCGCTTGGCGGAAACCAAAAGGAAGAGGCGTTGTCGGCTGTGCGTCGCAACCGCTATGAGATCCGCCATTTGGTCGTCAAAGGTGGCTCCATGAAGCATGCTCCTGAATTGCGGTTCGAGATTGATGGCACGTTTGATCAGATGGATGCCACTGCCGCCTTGCTGGCCGAGGGCCATGTAAAGCAGGATTTGGACGATTGATCCGCTGGGCTGTTTTGGCCCTGTTTTGGGCCAGTTCAGCTGTCGCAGTCACCTGCGAAGATATGACAAGCGCTGGCAACAGGTATACTGTTTGCACCGTTGATGTTGCGGTCGAGGATTTGCGCCTGTTCTTGCGTGATGGCGATGGTCATATCCTCGGCAACTTTCGCAATATTGATGATACGTTGGGTGACACCCGATTGGCGTTTGCGATGAACGCTGGCATGTACCACGAGGACCGCGCCCCTGTTGGGCATTTTGTGCAAGACGGTGTGCAGGCTATGCGCATTGTCCCGAACGCCGGTCCTGGAAATTTTGGGCTGCTGCCGAATGGCGTGCTTTGTATCAATGACGCTGATGCGCGGGTATATGAGACGCTGCAGTTTGTGGAAGACGCACCGGTTTGTCGTGATGCCACACAGTCCGGTCCGATGCTGGTGATTGATGGCGCGTTGCATCCTCGATTTTTGCCCGACGGCACATCCAAGTATATTCGTAACGGTGTTGGCACCAGTGATGATGGATCCACCGCGATGTTTGTCATTTCAAATGATGTTGTGAATTTCCACGCGTTTGGCGTGTTTTTCCGTGATGTTTTACGCACGCCGAATGCGCTGTATTTTGACGGCAAGGTGTCCCGCCTGCACGCCCCGAATCTTGGTCGATCTGACGTTGGTTTCTGGCTTGGCCCGATCGTTGGTGTCGTCGAGTAGTTGACGCACGGACCTAGGCCCGCTAGCAGGCCAATCTGATATGCAAATAAGGTGACACATGGGACGCAGACGCAAGGGACGCGACATTTCTGGCTGGGTGATCGTGGATAAGCCTGCGGGCATCACATCGACCGCCGTCGTCAATAAGGTGCGTTGGGCGCTGGATGCCAAGAAGGCGGGCCATGCGGGTACGCTTGATCCCGAAGCCACAGGTGTGTTGGCGATTGCGCTGGGCGAGGCCACCAAGACGGTTCCCTACATTACCGATGCGTTGAAGTGTTACACGTTTACTGTGCGGTTGGGCCAAGCTACGAACACGGACGATGCCGAAGGTGAAGTGATTTCTACGTCAGATATTCGTCCTACGGACGAACAGATCAAAGCCGCGCTCAGCCCGTTTGTTGGTGAAATCCGGCAGGTTCCGCCACAGTTTTCCGCTGTCAAAGTTGACGGTGTGCGTGCGTATAAAAAGGCCCGCGATGGCGAAGAGATGGATCTGGCTGCCCGTGACCTGTGGGTTGAGGAACTGCTGCTGATTGACCGCCTTGACGCGGATCATGTGGTGCTTGAGATGACATGCGGTAAAGGTGGCTATGTGCGCTCGATTGCGCGCGATTTGGGTGATAAGCTTGGGTGCTATGGTCATGTCCTGAAACTGCGTCGGACTTGGTCTGGGCCATTTGATGCATCTGATGGGGTCACGCTGGACCGCGTTCAGGAGTTGGCGAAGACGGTTGAATTGGATGCGTTTATTCAACCGTTGGAGCTTGGGTTGGTTGATCTGGAAAAGGTCAGCTGTCCAGCGTCGAGCCTTGTGAAGTTGCGCAACGGCAATGCGGCACCCGTGATCGCCAGTGGTTTGGATTATGACCAAGAAGTCTGGGCGAGCCATGATGGCATAGCCGTCGCTGTTGGTAATTACCGGAGCGGTGAGTTACATCCGTCCCGCGTGTTTGTACCAGCGCAGATGGGTTAAAACCCATCCTACGCGTGCAGCGGGCACTGACATGTGTAGGATGGGTTTTAACCCATCATCCCTTTGCATAGGGTCCGCATATGATCACACGCACCCACGACACGCTTTTGTCCCGATCCACCGCGATCTATTCTGATTGTGAACGCTATCGCTATGCGCTCACGCGGGTCTGGGATGACACTGGCAAACGCGCCTTGTTTGTTATGCTCAATCCGTCCACTGCTACCGAAATCCAGAACGACCCAACTGTTGAGCGTTGCGAGCGGCGCTCTCGGGCGCTTGGGTTTGGTGCTTTTCGGGTGACGAATATCTTTGCGTGGCGCGACACCGATCCGCGCAATATGCGGGCCGCCGCTGATCCGGTTGGCCCAGACAATGACGCGACGATCCGGGATGGCGCCGATTGGGCCGATACTGTCATTGCGGCGTGGGGCACTCACGGTGTGCACCGTGACCGCGGCCCACAGGTCGAGGCGATGCTGCGACAAGCACCGCATCTTATATACGCGCTTGGTTTGACCAAGCACGGCCATCCAAAGCACCCGCTTTATATCGCCTATACCCAACAGCCAGCCTTATGGGAGCACACATGATCCAAGGCTTCACCCAGTCCACTATCCACTGTGGCGATGTCCGTTTGTCTGTTCACCGTGCCGGCAAAGGCCATCCGCTGATCTTGCTGCATGGGTATCCGCAGAACCACCATTGTTGGGCCTCAGTTGCCCCGACACTGGCCGAACATTTCGACGTGATCATCCCTGATCTGCGCGGGTATGGCGACAGCGACGCACCAGCGGATGACGCCGATCATACGACCTATAGCAAACGTCAGATGGCGGCGGATATCGTGGCCATGATGGAAGCGCTGGACCTGCCATCTGCACATATCCTTGGACATGACCGCGGCGGGCGCGTCGCATACCGGTTCGCGTTGGATAACCCCGACAGGATCGACCGCCTTGGGATCATCGAGATCGTTCCCACCGGGGATTTCTGGGCCAATTGGGATGCCAATATTGCGATCAAAGCATACCACTGGACGTTTCTTGCCCAACCCGCCCCCTTACCAGAGCGCATGATCGGGGCTGACCCTGTGGGCTATATCAATTGGACGCTCGGTGGCTGGACCCTCGCTAAATCGCTGGACGTTTTTGCGCTGGATGCATTGGCCAGCTACCGCGCGCAGGCCCAAGACCCCGCCCGATTGCATGCGATGTGCGCCGACTACCGCGCTGGTGCGACGTTTGACAAAGCATTGGACGAGGCTGACCGCGCTGCTGGTCGAAAAATCAAAGCACCGCTGCATTTCTTGTGGGCGAGGTCGGGATTTCCGGCACAGACGACAAAACCTGCCGAACTTTGGAAGGGCTGGTGTGACGGCGTAACTGATTCCAGCTGTGACAGTGGGCATTTTGTGATGGAAGAAAATCCCGCAAGCGTTCTGGATGCATTCGTCCCGTATTTCACTGGCCGTTAACCATTCGCTGCGAATTGATCCATCCAGCAGACCCTACGTGCTACATCTGTGGCTTGGGTCGGGGCGACCTTGATTTGCGGAAGATGCTCGATGTTCGCGATACTTGGATTATTGAGCCTGGCACTGTCGGCGGTAATGTTTACCGGCGCGGACTTTGGCTTTGGCGACGACACCGAAGACGATACATCGACCTATACTGGTAAAGAACCAGAAATCGTAAGCTTGGACGCCATTCTTGATGACAGCGCGCAGGATGTGTCTGTTCAAACGAGTGATGATGCCATTATATTATCAGGTAACGGTGATGACCTGATCGATGCCGAGGACGGCAATGACACGATCGACGGCGGTGATGGTGATGATGAATTGCATGGTGGGCGCGGCGACGACGTGATCATTGGCGGCGGTGGCGATGACGCGCTTTTCGGCCATGTCGGTGACGATATGATGTTCGGTGGAACCGGCGACGATGAGATGATCGGTGGTGACGGCACGGATATTCTGCAAGGCGGTGATGGCAACGACGCGCTTCAGGGATATCTGGGAAATGACACGTTAATTGGCGGTAATGGTGCCGATGTTCTGTTTGGTGGGTATGGCGATGATCTGCTGCATGGTAGCAACGATGATGGCGCGATGGATTACTTGAATGGCAGTGCGGATGACGATGTGCTGCTCGCTGGTATTGGAGATCATTTGAATTGCGGCACTGGGTCCGATCTGTTTGGGTTAAGCAGTGATTTCAACGCCTATGTAGACGACTTCAAACTTGATGAAGATACGATCGAAGTGACGTATGATGCATTGACGACAGCCCCGACATTGCGGTTAGAAGATACCGACGATGGGGTTCGACTGTTTGCTGACGGTGAAATCGTCGCCACCTTTGCAGGGCACGCCGCGCTGGACTTGGCCAGTGTGCCAATTTTGCTGACAGCAGTTTGACATGACGGCACGTCTAGACAAAATCCTTTTCTTTTTGATGTTACTGTCTTAAACGCAGCCATCCGCACAGGGAATCCTTTTGGGCGGATACTCCATGGGCCTTTTCTGGACGACATCCCGGATCGCGCCATCAACCCTTAGACTAGGAGACCCCGATGTCGATTACTGCTGAAGAAAAAGCACGCGTAATGAAAGAATTCGCAACGAAAGAAGGCGACACTGGTTCGCCCGAAGTTCAAGTTGCGATCCTGTCATCCCGCATCGCCACCCTGACAGAGCACTTCAAGACCCACAAAAAAGACAACCACGGTCGCCGTGGTCTTTTGAAAATGGTTGCTCTGCGTCGTAAGTTGCTGGATTATGCGCGCGGCAAAGATGAGGCCCGTTATCAGGACCTGATCAAACGTTTGGGCCTGCGCCGCTAACTGCCGCACATGTCACGCTAATACGGAAATGCCCGCCAGGTTTGGCGGGCATTTTTGTCTTTATCGACTATTCTGCAAGACTTGGATCGCCGGATGCCCAAGCAACGCCATGACCGCGGTCCATCGTTTTTATGAGGGCCAGATCGGCGGCGTCTATTTCAAACCCGCTTAGGTCAATGTTCAATCGCATGCGGTCTGCGTTCATGGATTTTGGCAAGACAGCAAAACCGTTTTGAACACCCCACCGTAAAAGCAACTGCGCTTCACTGATCCCATATTTGGCGGCCATAGATGCAAACGCCGCAGAACTGGCTTTCATGTCATCCGTTTTAGCGCTGGCTTGCCCGTCTTGTGTGCGCCACGTCGACAGTGGCACGAGGCTGCTATAGGCGATCGGCGCAATTTCATTTGCGACCATATAGCTGAGAAACGCAGGTTTCTGGGCCCATGGATGCAACTCGATTTGGTTGGCATCTGGCATCGGCAGGCCCGCATTCTTGATCTCGTCCAAATGTGTGACGTTAAAATTGCTGACCCCAATTGCGCGTGCCTTGCCTGCGGATTGCAAGTCAAGCAGCGCGCGCCATTGCATCAGCCGAAGGTCACCGCCGTAAGGTGCGTGGATCAGGTAAAGATCGGCATAGTCGATCCCAAGCTTGGTCATGCTATCTTCAAACGCAGCGGTCGTCGTCGCACCGTCTTTGGGGGCATCCCCCCATGCCGGATTCCCGGGCCATAGTTTTGCGGTCACAAAGATGTGGGCGCGCGTGATCCCAGCGGCTTTGCACCCGCGCGCGATGCCTTTGCCGACTTCAGCCTCGTTTCCATAGGCTGCAGCTGTATCGATATGCCGGTAGCCGATTTCAACAGCGGTCGCGACAGTCGCCGCTGCATCTGCGCTATCGATCAGATAAGTTCCAAACCCCACCACAGGTATTTGTGTTGTGTCGTTAAGGCGAAACGTGTCTTGGGTGATGGTCATGGTTTGCTCCTGATGCATTTATTTCATTCAAATTATGTGAGTTCGCGTAAGTTTACCTACCGTATCCTCCGGCAAACCTATTAATTTCTACAAATCATCACGAAAATGCGTGTCAGCGTGAATTTGACCAGCTAAGGCTGTCCCAGCCATTTGGAGACTGATAGCGATGCACAGCCTGATCCCAGTTTGCGAGACCTATGCCCGCGCCGCGCTGCCCGCGTTGCCCAATGCGTTTGTATTGGAAAAGGCGGTGCCGACGGATTTTGAGGCAACAATGTATAGCCCTGTGATCTGTCTTATCCTGCGCGGCGCAAAGGAAACGTGGTCCGGTGATCATTGCGCCCGCCCCACTGCAGGTGATGCGTTGTTGGTCAGTCATCATGTGCCTGTCCGGTCAAGAATCATTGGCGCAGGCCCGACCCAGACCTATTTGGCACTGGTTTTGCAGCTGGATCTGCGCCTTATGCGCGGCCTTTACGAACAGGTTGCAGACCATCTGCCGCCGACACGGGATGCGACCCCATTGTTGGTCAAAACGCCGGACAAAATTGTGATTGACGTGCTGGGTCGATATATGGCGCTGGCTGAAAATCCTTTGGATGCAGCCGTGCTGGGACCGCAGGTTTTGCAAGAAATCCACTATCGTTTGTTGATGTCCGATATGGGCGCCATGCTGCGCGATCTGATGACAGTGGATAGCCATGCCAGCCGCGTCGCCAAGGCGATTGGCGTGATCCGTTCACGATACGGGTCACCGATTGCGATCAACCCATTGGCTGCAGATGTTGGCATGAGCCCGTCGTCGTTTCATACCCACTTTAAACACATCACTGGCACGACTCCGCTGCAGTATATCAAGGACGTCCGCCTGATTGCTGCGCGTGATTTGTTGCGGACGCAGGACGATTCAGTGTCCGCAGTCAGCTATGCCGTGGGATACGAAAGCCCAACCCATTTCAGCCGTGATTTCGCCCGCAAATTTGGCCAACCGCCAAGTCGCGCGCGGGGTTAATCCGCCAAACCGTCTTTGACCTGCGCCAAAAGCCCGTCAACAGCCCGCGCGAATGCGGATGCATCGGTGCCTGTTGCTACGAATGTGAAACCGTTGTTCAGCAGGTCCGCTGCAAATTCCGTGTCCAAAACCAGCGTGCCGCAGGGCATGCCCATCGCTTGCAATTTGGCAGCTGCGGGTTTGATCAATGCCCAGACGTCTTCATGCATCGGGTTGCCCAAATGTCCGATGTCTGCCGCGATGTCTGCGGGCCCAAAGAAGATCCCGTCGACCCCATCAAGGGCAGCGATTTCTGCCGCGCAACTGATCGCTGCTGCGGTTTCAAGCTGCAAGATGACGGTCAGTTCGGTGTCTATGCGGTCATAATAATCGGTGATCCGTCCGAAATTCGTGGCCCGCGTGCCGCCAGCAACACCGCGAATGCCGTGAGGTGGATAGCGCGTTGCGGCGATAGCTTGCTTTGCTTCCTCAACCGATTGGATCATCGGGATCACAAGGCCTTTTGCCCCAAGGTCCAACGCCCGTTTGATCAGCACGGCGTCATTCCAAGCGGGGCGTACAAGTGCGGTTGTGTTTGTCCCTGCGAACGCTTGTAGTTGCGCAGCTGTGTCTAGCCCGTCACCAGGCGAATGCTCGGTGTCGACAACGACCCAATCGTAACCAGACCCCGCCACAACTTCGGCGGCAAGCCCGTCAGCGAGGGTGATCCAAAGACCGATTTGCTTAGTTCCCGCATTGATCGCGTGGGTGAATGGATTGATGTCGAGTTTCATGGCGTGGCCCCTTAATGCAGTTGCGTCAGTTTTGCGCCATGGGCCTGCGTTGTCCATCGCCGATTAGAAATCGATGGCGATGCCCTTTTTCTCCCAATCGCCATAGCGCACGGCTTCGGGGCCGTCGCGTCCGCCAAGCTCTTTTGGCAACGCAACATCGCCGGCTTTTTTGCGTCGCTCATCGGCTTCTGCCAAGGCGCGCTTCGCCGCATCGGGCATGTCTTTTGTCATTGGGGCTGCTCCTTGTGGGATCGTCATGATTGATATACCCCCAGCGGCAGTGAAAACAAGGGATTCCCCATGAGCAAAACAGGTCTGCCACCGCGCCGCGCCGCGCATTATCTGATGGATCAGATTTTTGAGGACGGCCGCCTGTTGTCAGAGCTAATCGGTGGAGGTGCGTTGGATCATCTGGAGCCAGCAGACCGTGCCCGCGCCCAGCGTTTGACCACCGATGCGTTGCGTGGGTTGGACCGCGCTGACCGGATGCTTAAGCCATATTTGAAAAAGGCCCCGCCAGAAAACGTCATGAATGCCCTGCGTCTTGGGGTGATCGAACTGACTGGTGGCGAGGCAGCCCACGGCGTTGTGAACGCCTATGTCGAGATCACATCGCAGAATAAGAACACCCATTCGTTCAAGGGTATGGTCAACGCCGTGCTGCGGAAAATTGCAGCCGAGGGCCCTGATGCTTGGCATAAACGTAACGTCCCGCTGATGCCAGGTTGGTTACGCCAGCCAATGGTCGCCGCGTGGGGTCGCAAGCCGATGGACGCAATGGACGCCGCGCATTTTGCTGGCGCGCCGCTTGATTTGACACCAAAAGGTGATCCAGCGGCTTTGGCCGCTGCGGTCGACGGTTTTGTTTTGCCGACAGGGTCGGTGCGCGTGCTAAATGTGGGTCAGGTCAGTAGCCTTGCTGGATTTGAGGCAGGTGAATGGTGGGTCCAAGATGTGGCCGCTGCCATCCCCGTGCAGATGCTTGCCCCGACAAAGGGCATGACCGTTCTGGATATTTGCGCCGCTCCGGGTGGGAAAACCATGCAATTGGCTGCGGCTGGTGCTGTGGTCACTGCGGTGGATATTTCCAAAACCCGCATGGGGCGCGTGGATGAAAATCTATCTCGCGTGAAACTAAAGGCTGACCTGCAAGTCGCAGATGCGTTCGATCTGACGGGCCAATATGATGCCGTTCTGCTGGATGCACCGTGTTCCGCGACGGGCACCATTCGCCGTCACCCCGATTTGCCCTATGCCAAAGACGGCACAGAATTCGCCGATTTGATCGCCCAACAAGAAGCTATGATCGACCATTCCCTGACCCTGCTAAAGCCGGGCGGTAAGCTGGTATTTTGTACCTGTTCATTGCTGCCTGACGAAGGCGAAGTGCAGGTCGAAGAGGCGCTAGAGCGTCATCCAGGCCTGACTGTGGTCCGCACCGCGACAGACCGCGCTGGCATTGATCCTGATTGGACAACCTTTGAAGGTGGCCTGCGTCTGCGCCCTGATTATTGGCCAGAAATGGGCGGCATGGACGGTTTCTATATTGCGGTACTGACAAAGCCGTCTTAGCGCCCTAAGATAGCTGCAATAACACAGCGCATCAGCGCGAAGTCGAAGGCAGCAGTATCGTGGCAAGACCGCAGACATGGCGCGCTGGCGCTACGCATTTCATGCACCGTGTTCATGCGCGTGCTGCCAGCCGTGCGCGTCCTGCGACCAGATTTGTCAGCCAGCCAGAGCCAAAAACCATCGGTCATTTCGCCCGTGGTCGCCAGCTCGTTGCGGGCAATTTCCTGTTTTCTGGTGCCCTGACAGAGGCCAAAGATGCGTCGATTTGGGACATCGTGCCTGATAACCCCGTTGTTGCCGAAGAACTGCAGGGCTGCGCGTGGCTTGATGATTTGGCCGCTGTTGGCGATGCAAAGGCGCGGGCCTGCGCGCAGGATTGGGTCGCAGATTGGATAGTGCACTATGGGCGTGGGCGCGGCGCGGGCTGGACCCCTGATTTGGTTGGTCGCCGTCTAATTCGCTGGATACAACACGGGTTTTTCCTACTGCGCGGCCAAGAAAAAGAGGCGAGCGTGGCGTTTTACCGCTCACTCGGGCAACAGACAATTTTTCTATCGCGCCGCTGGAAAACATCCCAACGTGGCTTGCCTCGATTTGAGGCACTGACAGGGATGATCTACGCAGGTCTTTCGCTAGAGGGCATGGAAGAACACGTCGATCCTGCCGTTAAGGCGTTGGCCCGCGATTGTGCCTGTGAAATTGATGACACAGGCGGAATTTTGACCCGCAACCCCGAAGAATTGCTTGAGGTGCTTACATTGCTCACGTTGACCGTGCAAGCATTGACCAAAATGAACCGCCAACCGCCTGCGCCGATCCTGACCGCGATTGCCCGCATTGCCCCGACGTTGCGTGCCTTGCGGCATGCGGATGGCGGCTTGGCCCGTTTCCACGGCGGTGGCCGCGGTCTTATTGGTCGCTTGGATCATGCCTTGGTCGCTAGTGGTGATAAGACGCGTGCGGGTGAGGGTCCGCATATGGGGTTTGCCCGTCTTAGCGCCGGACGCACGACCATTGTGATGGATGCCGCAGCCCCGCCGACGGGGGCAGAATCGATCAATGCGCATGCCAGCACACTTGCGATTGAGGTCACATCAGGCCGCCGTCCCGTAATCGTAAGCTGCGGATCGGGTCGCTCGTTTGGCGAGGAATGGCGGCGCGCTGGTCGGGCCACACCGTCGCACAGCGCCGTTTGCCTCGAAGGATATTCATCGTCCCGTCTTGGCCCGCCAAGCAGGTTAAACACCGCACGACAAGAACTGCTGGTTGATGTGCAACAGTTCGTTCAGGCGCATTTTTCAAGCCTGCATGATGGGCGCAGATTAGAGCTGTCACATGATGGATATCGCGGCACCCACGGGTTGACGCACGCCCGCACAATCGATTTGGCCGTGGATGGGCGCGGCATGGTAGGCGAAGATCTACTGACCACGCTGCTTGAAGCTGACAAGGCGAAATTTGACGCCGCTCTGGATCAAACCGCCCTGCAAGGCGTTCACTATTCGGTGCGGTTTCATTTGCATCCTGACGTGGATGCCACAATTGATATGGGTGGCGCTGCAATCTCATTGGCGCTCAAATCTGGAGAGATTTGGATACTTCGCCACGATGGACACGCTGAAATGTCGCTTGAACCGTCAGTTTATTTGGAAAATGGCCGATTAAAGCCCCGTCCGAGCCAGCAGGTGGTTTTATCTGGGCGCACAATGGCATATGCGACGCGCGTCCGCTGGTCGTTGGCCAAGGCCCAAGATACGCCCGAAGGTGTGCGTGATCTGGTCACTGACGACCTGATGGACCCAAATGAAGATTGATTCTTGGGGGATCACATGACCGACCTTGCACCACTGCGCCGCGCCCTTCTTTCTGTATCTGACAAAGCTGGATTGCTTGATCTAGGTAAGGCGCTTGCCGCCCGTGGGGTCGAACTGTTGTCGACTGGTGGGTCTGCCAAGGCGCTGCGCGATGCAGGGCTAGACGTGCGCGATGTGGCCGATGTGACAGGCTTTCCTGAGATGATGGATGGTCGGGTTAAAACGCTGCACCCTGTTGTGCATGGTGGCCTTTTGGCCCGTCGTGATTTGCCTGCGCATGTGGACGCGATGACCGAGCATAACATCTCCCCAATCGATCTGTTGGTCGTGAACCTATACCCGTTTGAAGAAACCGTCGCCAAGGGTGCGGATTTTGATACCTGTATTGAGAACATCGACATTGGTGGCCCTGCGATGATCCGCTCTGCCGCCAAAAACCATGCGTTTGTGAACGTGATTACTGATGTCCAAGACTACGCCGCGCTGTTGACTGAGCTGGACGCAAACGACGGCCAGACCACACTGGCGTTCCGCCAGAAACTTGCGCAAACCGCATATGGCCGCACCGCCGCCTATGATACTGCCGTCAGCACATGGATGGCTGGCGTGATTGATCTCGACACGCCGCGCCGTCGGTCCATTGCTGGCACTTATAAGCAGACGATGCGTTACGGTGAAAACTCCCACCAGTCGGCTGCGTTTTATACCGATGGCACCGACCGTCAGGGCGTTGCGACGGCGACCCAGCATCAGGGCAAGGAATTGTCCTACAACAACATCAACGACACCGATGCCGCGTTTGAATTGGTTGCCGAGTTTGACCCTGCGGATGGCCCAGCCGTTGCGATTATCAAACATGCAAACCCAAGCGGCGTGGCCCGTGGCGCGACCTTGCTTGAAGCCTACACCAACGCGTTTGACTGCGACCGCACATCTGCGTTTGGCGGCATTGTTGCGCTGAACACTGCGCTGGATGAAGACACTGCAAAGGCGATTGTCGAGATTTTCACCGAAGTTGTGATTGCGCCGGGTGCGTCCGATTCAGCCTGCGCAATTTTCGCCACTAAAAAGAACCTGCGCTTGCTGACAACAGACGGCTTGCCTGATCCAAAGGCAGCCCAGATCACGATGAAACAGGTTGCTGGCGGTATGCTTGTCCAAGACAAAGACGTCGGTCATGTGGCTTTGGGCGATCTAAAAGTTGTGACCAAGGTTCAGCCAACCGATGCCCAAATGGCCGATCTGCAATTTGCGTGGACCGTTGCCAAGCACGTCAAATCTAACGCGATTGTTTACGTTAAAGACGGCGCAACGGTCGGCGTTGGTGCAGGCCAGATGTCGCGCCTTGATAGCGCGCTGATTGCCGCCCAAAAGGCAGAGCGCATGGCGGGCGCGATGGGCTTGCCGCAGTCGTTGGCAATCGGGTCGGCAGTTGCATCAGATGCGTTCTTCCCGTTCGCTGATGGCCTGCTTGAGGCAGCTGCCGCTGGTGCGACTTGCGTCATTCAGCCGGGTGGCTCGATGCGTGACGATGAGGTCATCGCTGCTGCAGATGACGCCGGTATCGCGATGGTGTTCACCGGCATGCGCCACTTTCGGCATTAAGGATTAATCGATGCGTTTGCTATTCTGGACAGGTTTTTGGGTGTTTCTGGCGGATCAAGCCAGCAAATACGTGGTCGTCCATTATCTTGATCTGATTACGAAGCTGCGCATCGATGTGTGGCCGCCGTACCTGACGTTTCGGATGGCATGGAACCGCGGCGTGAATTTTGGCATCGGCGCAGGGTTCGATATGCGCTTGGTGTTGATTGGTGTCGCAGTTGCGATCTCGGTGGCTGTGTTGTTTTGGCTGTGGCGCAGACCTGTGACCAATAAATGGACCTATATCGCGGCTGGTTTTCTGGTCGGCGGCGCGTTGGGCAACGTCGTTGATCGGGTCCTGTATGGCGCTGTGGCCGATTTCTTGAACATGTCGTGCTGTGGGTTTGAAAACCCATATGCGTTTAATATCGCCGATGTGGCCATTTTTGTCGGCGCGGTGGGCATTGCATTTGCTGAACCGGACAAGCCGAAAAAGAAACGGGCGTGACGAAGCCTACGGGTTAGGCTAAACATGCCCGACAATGACCAAGGACGACGTGATGCGTAACGCTATTTTGGCAATTTTCGGTGCACTTGTGCTGGCGGCATGTTCCGCTGGCGATCGTCCGTTGCATGACATGCGCAGCAGCAGTGGCGGACCGGATGAATTTTCGGTGATGCCTGTGGCGGCTTTGGAATTGCCGGACACATTCACGCTGCCCACACCAACCCCTGGTGCTAGTAACCGCACAGATGCTGACCCTAAAGGCGACGCGATTGAGGCCCTTGGTGGCAGGCGTGCGTCCCAGTCCGCTGGCGGCATTCCCACAGCAGATGCAGCGCTTGTTGCCCGTGCAGGCCGCAACGGCGTGACCGCGAATATTCGTGAAACGCTGGCGACCGAGGACGCGCAGTTCCGCCAAACCCGCAAACGGTTCTCGCTGTTTGGCGGGATTTTCTCGCGCAGTCGTTACTTTAAGGCCTACGCCGCCCAAGCGCTTGACGCTTACGCAGAGTTGCAGCGGCTCCGGAACCTAGGCATCGCGACGCCAACCGCACCTCCGGCTCAGTAGCCCAGCCCGCCTTCGGCACGATAGCGCGTTGTCACATCCGCGTATGACCACTTGATTGCGCTGTGTTGTGACGTAGGTTGCTATTCAAGACAGTCCCACGAGATAAGGATGCCCAATGCGCCGATTGCTTACCCTTGCCCTGATCGCCTTTAGCGCCCCCGCGCTGGCCCAAGAGGTCACGACCTATTCACTTGATAACGGCATGGATGTCGTCGTGATCGAAGACCACCGCGCCCCCGTCGTCGTGCATATGGTCTGGTATAAGGTCGGGTCAGCCGATGAACCCGTTGGTGCATCCGGTGTCGCGCATTTCCTTGAGCATTTGTTGTTTAAGGCCACGGATGTTCTGGAAAGCGGCGAGTTTTCCGCGACCGTTGCTGCCAACGGTGGGTCTGACAATGCGTTCACCAGCTATGATTACACCGCGTATTTCCAACGCATCGCCGCCGATAGGTTGGAGCTGATGATGCAGATGGAAAGCAACCGGATGAATAACCTCCGGATTACTGAGGCCGACATAGAGACTGAACGCAACGTGGTCTTGGAAGAACGCAATCAGCGTACCGAGAATTCTGCTGGCGCGCTTGCCCGCGAACAATTCGTGGCGGCTCAATATCAAAACCACCGCTACGGTGTGCCGATCATTGGCTGGAAACACGAAATGGAACAGCTGTCACTACAAGACGCGTTTGATTTCTACGACCTGTATTACAGCCCGAACAACGCCATTTTGGTTGTTGCTGGTGACGTCGCACCCGATGAAGTTAAGGCCTTGGCCGAGCAGTATTACGGTGTGATCCCATCCGAGCCAAACCTGCCCGAACGTATTCGCCCACAAGAACCACCCCAGCGCGCCGAGCGGCGTATCACCTATACCGATCCACGCGTCAGCCAGCCGTATTTAACGCGCTCTTACATCGCGCCCGAACGCGATGCCGGTGCGCAGAAAGAAGCAGCCGCTTTGGTCTATCTCGCGGATCTGTTGGGTGGGTCACCATTCTCGTCCGCGCTTGGTCAAGCCCTGCAGTTTGAAACCCAGACGGCGGTTTATGCGGGCGCCAGCTATAACGGCGCATCACTGGATGACAGCACATTTGCCGTATCCGTGGCCCCATCTGAGGGCGTGAGCCTGTCGGACGCAGAGGCCGCGATGGACGCCGCGATCGCAGCATTCCTTGCTGCTCCGGTTGACCAAGACCAGATGGAAAGCCTGCGCACCCAGCTGCGTGCATCCGAGGTTTTCGCCAAAGATAACGTGCAAGGTATCGCCAACCGGTACGGGCGTGCGTTGACCCAAGGGCTGACGATCCAAGACGTGCAAGACTGGCCGCAAATTCTGCAAGACGTGACAGAGGCCGATATCAAAGCCGTCGCCGCCAAGGTTTTGGACCGTAATCAAGCCGTGACCGGATGGGTCGTGGCAAACCCAGAGGAGGCACGCTGATGTTTCGATATATCCTGACGATTTGTGCCGTTGTGGCGGGCACCGGCGCCCTTGCCGAAGTTGAAATTCAACAGATTACGTCTGCTGGTGGGATCAATGCGTGGGTCGTTGAAGAACCATCCATTCCGTTCACAGCGCTTGAAATTCGCATGCGTGGCGGCGCGTCTTTGGACGTGGCTGGCAAACGCGGTGCGGTAAACTTGATGACCGCGCTCATTGAGGAAGGCAGCGGCGATATGGATGCGCAAGCGTTCCAGAAGCGCCTTGAGGCGCTCGCGGCCAGCCTGTCGTTCCGTGTGTCTGATGACATCATGTCGATTTCCGCGAAGTTCCTGACCGAAAATCAAGACGAGGTGTTGGCATTATTGCGCCAAGCATTGACCCAGCCGCGGTTTGACCAGGACGCGATTGACCGCGTGCGCGCGCAGGTTATTTCCGGCATTTTGAGTGACGCAAAAAGCCCGAACCGGATTGCTGGCGCATTCTTTGATGGTGCCGCGTTTGAAGGTCATCCTTACGCGACATCCATCGACGGCACTGCTGACAGCGTTGGTGCATTGACCCAAGACGATATGTTTGAAGCGCACCGCAATACGTTGACCCGTGACCAGATTTATGTGTCCGCTGTGGGTGATATTTCGGCGGACGCGCTTGGACCACTGCTCGACGAACTGTTGGGCGGTTTGCCAGCCACAGGTCCGCCCGCCATTGCTGACGTCGACTTTAGTTTGGCTGGTGGCGTCACCGTTATTCCATTCGACACGCCGCAGTCGGTCGCGTTGTTCGGCCACAGCGGTATTGAACGTGACGACGATGATTTCTTTGTGGCCTATATTCTGAATTCAATTCTTGGCGGCTCTGGGTTCGAATCCCGCCTGATGAATGAGGTTCGCGAAAAGCGTGGTCTAACGTATGGCATCGCGTCCTATTTGGTTCCGAAATTCCACACAGAAATGTGGATCGGGCAAGTTGCATCCGGCAATGAAACGATTTCAGAGGCGATCGCAGTCACCCGCGATGTCTGGTCTGACTTGGCCGCCAATGGCGTGACTGCAGAAGAATTGGCTGTGACCAAAACCTACCTGACGGGCGAATACCCGCTGCGGTTTGATGGCAACGCCAAAATCGCGGGCATCATGGTTGGCATGCAGATGATCGGTTTGCCGCCGGAATATGTGATCAATCGCAACGATTATATTGAGGCGGTAACGCTGGACGATATTAGCCGTGTCGCCGCAGAATTACTGCGCCCTGACGATCTGCACTTTGTCGTTGTGGGTCAGCCAGTTGGGCTAGAAACCATCGATTAACTATTTTTCGCCCCTCGCAGAATCGCAATTGGCCGTGCTATCCCTTGTGGCATGGCCAATTTGGACCCCAACATAAAGCCTCAGCCTGTCATCAGACAGCTTGACGACGCCGCGATCAATAGGATTGCAGCGGGTGAAGTGTTGGAACGTCCGGCGTCTGCCGTCAAAGAATTGGTCGAGAACGCGATTGATGCGGGCGCGCACCGGATTGAGGTCGTGATCGCCGATGGAGGCAAAACACTGATCCGCGTGAGTGACGATGGCTGCGGTATCGCGGGGGCGGATTTGCGACTGGCATTGTCCCGCCATGCGACCAGCAAAATTGATGGGTCTGACCTGCTAAATATCCATTCCTTTGGCTTTCGCGGTGAAGCCTTGGCCAGCCTTGGCGCAGTCGGTCGTTTGACGATGACCAGTCGCGTCGCGGGCGGCGAAGGCGCGTCAATTTCGGTTGCTGGTGGTGTGATGTGCGATGTGCGCCCCGCGGCATTGTCAGCTGGCACAGTCGTTGAATTGCGCGATATGTTTTACGCAACACCTGCGCGGCTCAAGTTCTTGCGCACCAATCGGTCCGAAGCTCAGGCGGTGGGCGACGTTATTAAGCGCCTTGCGATGGCAGAGCCGTTTATTACGTTTATCCTGCGCGATGCATCGGGCGGCGACAGCCGGACCACGTTCCGCGCCGACGCCGAAAGCGGTGATCTGTTTGATGCGCTGCACGGGCGTTTACGGTCGGTGGTTGGCTGCGATTTTGCCGACAATGCGCTTGCGATTGATGCAGAACGCGACGGGTTTCACCTGACGGGATATGCGGCTTTGCCGACCTATTCGCGCGGTGCTGCGGTGGCGCAATTTGTGTTCGTGAACGGACGTCCCGTGCGCGATAAAATGCTGCTGGGAGCGCTACGGGCTGGATACATGGATGTGCTAAGCCGCGACAGGCATCCGGTGGCCGCATTGTTTATCGATTGTGAACCGGCGATGGTCGATGTGAACGTGCATCCCGCCAAATCTGAGGTCCGGTTTCGTGATCCTGGAACGGTGCGCGGATTGATCGTATCGGGCTTGCGCCATGCGATTGCGGGCGCAGGACACCGTGCATCGACGACCGTCGCTGATGCGACGTTGGGCGCGATGCAATCGAAGCCGCTAGAGCCGCGCGTGTACCAGATGGACCGCCCGTCGTTCACCGCGCGGTCGATGTCTTTTCAGGCCCAAGCACCTGGTTTTGGGGAAGCACCAAGCGCGCGGATTGAACCTGATATTTTGGACGAACCGGATCATTTGCCACTGGGTGCTGCGCGCGCGCAAGTCCATGAGAATTACATTATTGCGCAGACTGCGGATGGCATTGTGATCGTGGACGGTCATGCGGCCCACGAGCGATTGGTCTATGAAAAACTAAAGATGCAAATGGCCGAAAACGGTGTTGCCGCCCAAGCATTATTGATCCCAGAGATTGTTGAATTGGCCGAAGGCGAGGCAGCGCAACTGTTGGAAATAGCCGATGACTTGGCCCGCTTTGGCCTCGGGATTGAACCGTTTGGCGGCAATGCTGTGGCCGTGCGCGAAACGCCTGCGGTCTTGGGCGAAGTGAACGCAGGCGCAATGTTGCGTGATATTTTAGACGAGCTTGCCGATACGGGCGGGTCTGATCGGGTGCAAACCAAAGTCGAGGCAATCCTGTCGCGCGTGGCTTGCCACGGATCGATCCGCACGGGCCGCCGGATGCGTGGCGAAGAAATGAACGCCCTGTTGCGCGAAATGGAAGCGACCCCAAGGTCCGGCCAATGCAACCACGGCCGCCCCACATATGTAGAGTTGAAAATGACAGATATTGAACGATTGTTTGGCCGCACATGATCAGCATCGGCGATTATACCTTTAGCCTAGTCGACCCGTTGTTCATCGCCGGTCTGATCGTTGCTCTCATTCTCCTTGCGATGGTGGTCCTGTTGGTTGTGACGGTCCGCCGTGCCGGTAAATCGGGCGAAATGGCGCAGGTGTTGGCAAGCCAGATGGGCGGGCTAGGGAGCCGCGTTGAGATGCTGTCAAACGGCCAACAGCAGTTGTTTGGCGGTCTGACATCAGTGACCGAAGCACAGGCGCAGCAGCAGGCCAAAACGCTGCAATTGATGGAGCAGCGGTTATCGCAAGTGACGGAATCGTTGAACATAAACCTGTCGTCATCTGCGCAGCGAACTGCCCAAAGTCTGGGCGAATTGCAGCAGCGGTTGTTGACCATCGACAAAGCGCAGGAAAATATTACCAAGCTGTCAGGCGATGTTTTGTCGTTGCAAGATATCTTGTCGAACAAGCAAACGCGCGGCGCGTTTGGGGAAATTCAACTGAATGATATCGTCAGCAAGGCGCTGCCATCAGATGCCTATACGTTCCAGCACACGCTGACGAATGGCAAGCGGGCCGACTGTTTGATCCACCTGCCGAACCCTCCGGGACCCATTGTGATCGACAGCAAATTTCCGCTGGAAGCCTATGAAGCCCTGCGCAATGCCAAGACAGATTGGGAGGCCAATGAGGCCGCCAAGTTCATGCGCACATCGGTCAAGGCCCACATTAAGGCGATTTCTGAGAAGTATATCCTAGACGGAGAAACCGCCGATGGTGCGCTGATGTTCCTGCCATCAGAGGCCGTGTATGCAGAATTGCATGCGAATTTTCCTGAACTGGTCCGAGAAGGGTTCACTGCACGTGTTTGGATCGTGTCACCGACGACCTGTATGGCCACGTTGAACACGATGCGGGCGATCCTGAAAGATGCGCGGATGCGCGAACAGGCGGGGGCTATTCGCACGACCTTGCGTCTGTTGCACCGCGATGTGGAACTGGTGGTTGAGCGTGTGGGTAAGTTGAACACGCATTTTGGTCAGGCCCGCAAGGATCTTGAAGACATCAACACCGCGGCGGAACGGGCAGGTAAACGCGCGACGCGGCTTGATAACTTTGATTTTGAAGAGATCGCAAAAGAGGACGCGGTGCCGCTGCCTATTGCGCAAGGCAAATCCTAGGGTTTGGGCAAATGACGTTTGATCGGTTAAAACCCACCCTACGCATCATCGAATATTTCTCTCGCCCGTCCCCAGACACCTGAGTCTAGCTGACCCAAAGTGCCAAGATGTGGCAACAGCTGGCCCGCAAAATCATCGCTGCTTTCGGCAGGTAACAGTGACGGTAAATTATCAATCGCCATCACATCAAGCGGCGGATCGTTGTGAACCCGCAGCGCGGGGGCGTCCCATGTTGTCTCTGATCCATACACTTTGATCGGGGAAAAATCGCTTTGCGGATCGCAGGCGATGTCCCCAATCACGCGCAGCTTGCGTTGGTCTGTCGTCGCAGATGCGGGCACAAACACAGGGGTCCCGTCGCGCGCAAGAATGCAGTTGAGGAACACATCGTGCTCCAACACTTCAGGGAAAGGCCCACCTGAAGCGGTCTCGGCCATGTCCCATTTGGTCATGCTCAGCCCCAGTGCCTCGCATAAATCCGCGCCGCCCGTGCCGACGCGACCCAATGCGCCGATGATCAGGACTGAGGGGGTGGTACCGGCCAATTGCGCGTGGATATGATCGACCATCGCAGGTGCATCAGCAAAGGTATTGATCGGTCCGATTAGCTGGCCCTGCTGCTGCGCTGCATATGTCAGAAGGCTGACTGCCGCCCCCGCATACCCAGCCCAATATCCAAACGCAGCGATCCGCCGTCCGTCTTCGCCGACAAGATATTCCAGATCATAAAGCGCGCTGCCGCCAGCCTGAAACCGGTCCAACAGGACCCGCCCCGAGGCTTGTCCCTTATACGCATGACCGAACATGATGTGGTTGTGGCGCAACGGGGTGCCGTCATCAGGCAATTCTTTCAGCCCAAAGATGACCGCATCAGCGGGTGCATCCACCCATGCCCCTTGGTCCACAATAGCGCAGCCAACGTCGCTGTATCCACCGATTGGGATTGCGCGTTGGTCGCTGTTTTCGACGGTGACTTGGAGCCCCGCATCCAGCAGCGTTTTTGCGCCTGCTGGTGTCAGTCCAACCCGTTCTTCATGGGGGCGTGTTTCGGCTCGAACCCAAAGGTGCATCCGCCCTCTCCCTAATAATGTGTACGCGCCGCAATCCGGTCGCTGTGGTCCAGATGCGGGGCGCTGTTAAACGTGCCAAGGATATTTCCGTGATCGGTCACATGAATGCGGTGCACCGATGTGTTCAAAATCGGCAACGCAATCTGGGCCATCTGCGGAATATCGAGGTGCAAAATATGCGCCACGGCCCGCGCGATGATCCCGCCAGAGGTTACGCAAAGGATGCGCTTACCTGGTTGGGCGGCCTCTTGAACTAAGGCCTCAACGCGGTCGCTATAGTTGGCGTAGGTTTCGGTCCCTTGGATTTTCCCGTCGCGCCAAGCGGTCAATGTCGCAGGGAAATGTGTCACAAAGTCCTCAGGGCTGGTGCGTGGTGGCACGAGTTTCAGCGCGTCCATTTCGGCGGTCAGATCGTAATAGGCGATCTCGTTCAATCGCTCATCTACGGTCACATCCGTGAATCCCATGCCCGCAACGGTCTCACGTTGGCGGCGCAGAGAGCCTGAGAAAACCGCATCAAACGGTCCATCATGTGCGTTGATCCAATCGCCAAGCCATGCTGCCTGCTGATGCCCTAGCTCTGACAGTTTGTCATAACCTGCCTCGTCAGTTGCCGCCGAATTTGCCTGCCCGTGCCGGACCAGTATGATTTCGCCCATGATGCCTCCTGATGTTGCGATATGGGTAAGCGGTTGCGTCTGGCTTGGCAACGGTGCGCGATGCGCCCTTGTTTGCAGATTCCGCATGTGGGATTGTCGCCGCTAACAATAGAAACCAAAACACTACAGGTCCCCCGTATATGCCCGCAGATAAACTGCTTAAGGATGTCTTTGGATTCGACGCATTTCGCGACGGTCAGCGCGAGATTGTGGATGCCGTCATTGCGGGCGAAAACACGCTGGCGATTATGCCGACGGGCGGTGGTAAATCGCTTTGTTTTCAGCTTCCAGCGCTGATGCGCACTGGTGTGACTGTCGTAATTTCCCCGCTGATTGCACTGATGCGCGATCAGGTGCGCGGGCTTAAGGCAGTGGGCGTCGAGGCAGGCGCACTAACGTCCGGCAATACCGAAGAAGAAACCGAAGCCGTTTGGGCGGGCCTTGAGGCGGGCACATTGCGCCTGCTTTACATGGCCCCCGAACGGTTGTCGTCAGGCGGCACCATGCAGATGCTGCGCCGCGTCGGTGTTGGCATGATCGCTGTCGACGAGGCGCATTGCGTCAGTGCTTGGGGTCATGATTTCCGCCCTGATTACCTGCGTATTGGCGAATTACGCCGCTTGCTGGATGTCCCATTGGCCGCGTTCACCGCGACTGCAGACGCTGAAACCCAAGTCGAGATTATCGAAAAGCTGTTTGACGGTGTGCAACCATCGACGTTTTTACGGGGCTTTGATCGGCCCAATATTCATCTTGCGTTTGAGGTCAAAGATGGCCCGCGTGCGCAGATTTTGAACTTTGCTGCAGCCCGTAAAGGTCAGTCCGGCATTGTCTATTGCGGCACCCGCGCGAAAACCGAAACGCTTGCTAAGGCGTTGAATGATGCAGGCCATACCGCTTGTTCGTATCACGGTGGTATGGACGCCGAAAGCAGGCGCATGGTGGAACGTCGTTTTCAACAAGAAGACGGCTTGATCGTCTGTGCCACCGTCGCCTTTGGCATGGGCATTGATAAGCCCGATATTCGCTGGGTCGCGCACGCCGATCTGCCCAAGACGATCGAAAGCTATTACCAAGAAATCGGTCGCGCGGGTCGTGACGGTGCCCCTGCTGAAACCCTGACGCTGTTTGGCCCCGACGATATCCGGTATCGCCGTCAGCAAATCGACGAAGGCTTGGCCCCCGCCGATCGCCGCGCTGCCGATCATGGGCGCCTAAACGCGCTGCTTGGTTTGGCTGAGGCGCTGGTATGTCGCCGCCAGACCCTGCTGAGTTATTTTGGCGAAGACCCAAGCCCCTGCGGCCATTGTGATCTTTGCGACAAACCACCTGAAACGTTTGACGCTACGACGCCTGTGCGCATGGCTTTGTCAGCTGCGCTGCGGACCGATGAATGGTTTGGGGCAGGCCATCTGATTGACATCTTGCTGGGCGCCAAAACCGATAAAATCAATCAACGCGGCCATGACAGTCTGCCGACCTACGGCGTTGGCAAAGAGTTTAGTAAAAACCAATGGCAGGCGATTTTCCGGCAAATGATGGGGCACGATCTGATGCGCCCTGATCGCGACAGATACGGCGCACTGCGCATGACTGACCATGCGCGGCCCATTTTGCGCGGCGAGGCGTCGATAACATTGCGTCGCGATTCAATCCGTAACGCCAAAGGGTCGGGCCCCAAAGTCCGCCAATTGGTATCCGAGGAAGACGCGCCGTTGATGTCGGCGCTGAAAGCCAAGCGACGGTTCCTTGCTGAACAGGCTGGCGGTCCGGCCTATATCATTTTCAACGACAAAACATTGATCGAGATGGCGGAAAAACGACCATCAAACTTAGATGAAATGGCGGCGATTGGCGGGGTCGGTGCCAAGAAACTGGAAAGTTTCGGCAAGGCTTTTCTTGAAGTGATCGCAGGCGCCATTGAGGACGTGCATCCGGTGCGGCGCAAACTTGCAGGCCGCGACGAGGGGGCGGTTTACGACCGCTTGCTTGCGGCACAAACCGACCTGCAACGCGGACCGGACGGGGCAGACAAGCCGATGTCATGCTCTGCGTCGGTGCTCGCTAAGGTCGCACAGTTGCGTAATGCGGACCAAGCAGGGCTCGCCCGCCTGATGGGTGACAAATATGCCAACCGTTTTGGCGAAGCGTTTCTGGATATCCTGCAAGAAGGCTAACATGATTGCGCCCTATGCCGCTTGCCCCTAGCGTGGTTGCCAGAATTGATTGATGTTGGGTGCCTTTATGTTTGACCGTATTTTATCGCTTTTCTCAGGCAACGGTGGGTTTCACACCGAACTGCCCGCCGCTGATGCGCGCACGGCTCTTGGGGCCTTGATGGTCCGCGCCTCCAAAGTGGACAAAGCCTATCTGTTTGAAGAGGTCGAACAGATCGATAAAGTCCTGTCGAAGCTTTACAATCTGAACCCCGTACAAGCCGCCAAAATGCGCGCCCAATGCGAGCTGTTAGAAGAAGAAATGTCCGATACCAAAAATCTTGCGGGTATTTTGCACGATGCCATCAGCGTCAATGACCGCGAGGCGGTGGTGACAGCCCTTTGGTCAGTGGTCTTTGCCGACGGTGTCGAGCACGAAGAAGAAGACGAACTGCTGCACGCCATCGAGGCTGCACTTGGCGTGTCGCCCGCCACCGCCAAGCGGCTCCATGACACAGAGATGGCCAAACGCCCCGTCGTCAGACGCGGCTAGCGTCCGCGCCCCGCAAACCACACCGATGACGCGCCTGCGATTGCGATAACCGCAAGGCCGATCAATGTTGTACTATCAGGCCAATCACCGAAAATTATCACTCCTAAAACGGTGGCCACAACCAGTTGGCTATAGATTAGCGGGGCGATCACATTGGCAGGCGTGGTGCGGTTCACGAGCACCAATAGCAGATTGCCCAATGCTGACCCCATCGCGCTGATCCCAATCAAGACCGCGGCGTCGCCTGTGATGGCAGGCAATGGTCCGACGGCGAAAGGTGCCAAGACGACCGCCCCGATGACAAGTTGTGATAGCAGTAAAAATCGTGGCCTGAACCCAGCTGCCAGCCACCGCGTTGCCACCAAATACGATCCGTGAAAACACCCCGCGAGGATGGCAAATCCCATGCCTGCCGTCATCCCAAACCCGGGTCGCACGACGATCAGGACCCCGACAAAGCTGAGGCCAAGCAGTATAGTGCGGGCCAAAGTTACCCGTTCACCCAGCAAGAACGCGGATAGCGCATAGGCCACGATTGGCCCCACAAAGAACCCACCAAACACGGTCGCCATATCCTCGGTCCGCAACGCGGTTAAAATGCAAACAATCCCCCCAACGATCAGCATTGCGCGCAGAATAAGCCGCCAGTCCTTTGCCTGCGCCAAGTCGCTACGCTGTAAGCCCGCAAATGGCGCAATGATCACCGCCGCCAAGGCAAAACGTGACCACGCAGTGAACACAGGATCAAACCCCTGACCACCCAGTACCTTCGCCGCCGCATCGCCCGACACGATAAGAACCATGGCCATGACGACCATGACAACAACGCGGGGCAGGGATGGGGGCATGGTTTGGGTCCTTTGATTGCTTGGCACTGGTCAACAACTGTCCGAAAAAAGCACTTGTAGCGTCTCAGTTTTAGCGCCAAAATTGCCTATCAAAGGGTGACATACTATAATGAAGCGTGTGTCAAATGCCCAAAGATCCCCGCAATATGTTTCGGGATTTCTTTATCAACTGATTTTGGATGCCGATCTATCGATCAGCTTGTTTAAGGAACTGGCGTAGGTGCAGTGCTACTTGCAGTCGTTACAGTTGTTCTGATTGGTGAAGACGTGGCAAAAAAAGTGGGTCAACATCTCGCGACGCGTTTGCCGCAAGGCCAAGGTTGAGCCTCGCCTACGTTTATCAACGTAATTGCCCTTGCCATGCCCCCCTGTCCCTTGGTCTAACGAGCCAGAGCTAAAGGAACACATCTATGGTCGATATTGCCTCCCGCGTTTGGAATCACAAATGGAAAATCGACCCGATTGTGCGGTCGCTCATTGATACGGATTTCTACAAATTGCTGATGTGTCAGTCCGTGTTCCGCAACAAACCCGACACGCAAGTTACGTTCTCCCTGATCAACCGGTCCAAACATATCCGGCTGGCTGATCTGGTCGACGAGGGCGAACTGCGCGAACAGCTTGACCACATCCGAACCCTGTCGCTTTCGCGCGGGGAATCCACTTGGATGCGCGGCAACACGTTCTATGGAAAACGGCAAATGTTCACGCCCGAATTCATGGACTGGTTTGAAAACCTGCGCTTGCCGCCCTACCATCTTGAAAAGGTCGATGGGCAATACGAGCTGACGTTTGAGGGATCATGGCCCGAAGTCATGCTTTGGGAAATTCCGGCACTTGCGGTCCTGATGGAACTGCGCGGGCGGGCCGTGCTGGAAATCATGGGGCGGTTCGAGCTCGAAGTGCTCTACGCACGCGCCAAAACCAAAGTCTGGGAAAAGGTTGAAACCCTGCGCACCCTGCCGGAACTGGCCATCGCTGATTTCGGCACCCGTCGCAGGCACAGCCACCTGTGGCAAGACTGGTGCGTGCAGGCCATGTCCGAAGGGTTGGGCGACAAATTCATCGGTACCTCCAACTGCCTGATCGCCAAAAACCGCGAAGTCCCCGCCATCGGCACCAATGCACATGAATTACCGATGGTCTATGCGGCGCTGGCCGAAAACGACGACGCCCTGCGGCAAGCCCCCTACGACGTGCTGGCGGACTGGCAGGCGGAACACGACGGCAACCTGCGCATCATCCTGCCCGACACCTACGGGACACAAGGGTTTCTGAACGGCGCGCCCGATTGGCTCGCTGGCTGGACAGGGATCAGGGTCGACAGCGGCGATCCGGCGACGGGGGGCGAGACAGCGATCAACTGGTGGAAATCCCGTGGCGAAGACCCGACCAAGAAACTGGTCATCTTCTCGGACGGGCTCGACGTTGATAAAATCGTCGAACTGCAATCCCAATTCGCAGGGCGCTGCCGCGTGTCATTCGGGTGGGGGACCATGCTGACCAACGACTTCAAAGGGCTCACCCAAAACGACGCCCTCGCACCATTCTCCCTCGTGTGCAAAGCAATCCAAGCCAACGGCAACCCTACCGTAAAACTCAGCGACAACCCAAACAAAGCCATGGGCCCAAGCAAAGAAATCGCTCGCTACAAACGGGTGTTTGGAGTCGGTGAGCAAGAGGAGGTTGAGGTTGTGGTTTAACGGTGGGACTGCATGCGGCTAATGGCATGCTCTATCTCAGCACCTTGTGCAGCGTTAACCGATAGTACGTAGTTATAAATGCCAACCAGTACATCGTCACTTTGCCAGCCAGCAATAACCTGATTGTGAAACCTAATAAGTCTTTCAGGGGTTAACGCCATCGAATTATTATGAAGCTCGATGTTGAATGCAGTTATGGTTGGTTGGGCGATGACACTTCTAGTTTCTGAAATTGGGAATCCAACAGACGTAAAAGTTTCGATTAAACTTTTGGAGACTTTCCGTAGCTTTATTGGGTCATTTTTGTGCGACAAAATTATGTCATCGACATAAACGCTGACCAAAATATCCTTATCCAGCTCCCCTAGGAATTTCCCTGCTTGGCTCCGATTCAGACACAGTGAAGCCAAAGCAGGAGATTGTGTAAACCCGTAGGGCAAATGAAATCCGGCCTCGGTTTTTACAACTGAATGCGCAGTGGCCTCGCTGGCTTTTATGAGGCTGAATCCACATGTCTTGAGGGCCTTGATGATTTTGTTTTTCGTGACACGATTGAAAAACTGGCTGATATCGAATCTTGAAAAAGTGTCACTCTGAAGATGCTTGTCTAGGACTGCAATGTGCCCTCCGTTCCGATGGTGATAGAATATAGATGGCGGCTGCCGAGCATCATATATTCTACTGCTAAGGGCCTCGTCGAGTAATTTAAACGAAGGAACTTGTTCGTATGCAAACTTGTCGGCGCCTAATAGAATTTTGCTTGAATAGTTTTTCAAAACATCTGCTCACATAGTTAAGAGCCGGAATCACAAAGTCATGAATCAGCTTGATCAACTTAATGACAAGAACTGAAGTCAACACAACTTCGCAAAACAGGCGGACATAAAGAATAAATTTCTCCATGATCGTCTCCTTGACCTCTCAGCAACCTGGCGCGCAAAAAACGCGACCAGCCTTAACCAAACAGCAGGCAGCCCGAATTCCCATCAGGTCACCAACACACATTTCGCAATCAGTATCCCAGTAGGTGAATACAAATGGCGGTCAGGAAACCCCCTAAAGCTGAGATCAATTTTGATATGGGTTTCATGTGGCAAAAAATCATTGGGCGGCGAGGCATAATTACTCCTCCACCTTCCCCCGCAGCTTCTTCACTTCCCCGCGCTCTTTCTTCCCTGCCAGCCGCCGCTTCACAGACCCATAGGTCGGCTTCGTCGCGCGGCGGCGTTTGGGCACATGCGTGGCCGCCACGATCATTTCCGATAGCCGTTCGCGGGCCAACTCGCGGTTGCGGGCTTGGCTTCGTGTGTCTTGCACAAAGATCACAATCGCGCCGTCCTTCGTCCACTTCTGACCCGCGATCCGCCGTAGTCGGATTTTCACGGGCGCCGTCAGGTTTGGCGACCGCTCCGCCTCGAACCGCAGTTCCACCGCCGTGGACACTTTGTTCACGTTCTGCCCGCCGGGGCCGGACGCGCGGGTAAAGCTCTCGGTCAGCTCCCAATCCGCAATCTCGATGGTATCGGTGATTTTCATGTCGCCCTTAAACGGCATATGCGAAACTTATGCAAAAACTACGCGAAAAATACAGCCATTTTCCAACAAAAAGGGCCACCCCGCGTTGGGATGGCCCTGATCTGAATTTCAGAGGTGGGGTCGGTTAGGAAACTCCACCTTGGTTCAAAAAACCTAAAGATTGCCTTAGGTTAGTTTACCCCAAGTTGTCCCGACTGCCTTCTCCAATACTTCATGACGCATTAGATCACCTCCTTTTCAAATGTTTCGACTAAACAGATGTTCGCATATATCTGGTATAAGTCAAAATGTTTTTGACTAGATATCGGATTTGCGCGGCATATACAGCGCAACAATAATGCGGAACGGCACCAACGCGATCAACGCGATCCCAATTTTAACACCCCAATCCGCCACAGCCAGCGACACCCAAAGCGGCACCAGCGGCCCTGCGTTCAAGAACGGCACAGCGTCCTGCGCCCACATCACTTGCTCCGCAGCCATGCCGCTGAAACCATTGAAGAAAGCCGCGAACGCGATACTGAAAAAGATCACAGTATCCACAATTGAACTGACAAAAGTGGAAACCAGCGGCGCTTTCCACCAAGTCCCATTCCGCAACCGATCAAAGATCGCAATATCAAGCAATTGCGCCACCAAAAACGCCGTAGCCGACCCAATCGCGACGCG
>Ga0209712_10000340_pt1 | contig 42347 bp, 54 predicted proteins | sample ArcOceMetagenome_FD_187443 | JGI IMG/M metagenome (GOLD analysis project Ga0209712, IMG submission 187443) | Marine eukaryotic phytoplankton communities from Arctic Ocean - Arctic Ocean - Greenland ARC118M Metagenome (SPAdes) (version 2) | ecosystem: Environmental > Aquatic > Marine > Oceanic...
CAGTTCGGTCCATATCCGGTGTAGGCGTTAGAATATTGAGAGGAGCCTTCTTTAGTACGAGAGGACCGAGAAGGACATACCTATGGTGTACCAGTTATCGTGCCAACGGTAAACGCTGGGTAGCTATGTATGGAGTGGATAACCGCTGAAAGCATCTAAGTGGGAAGCCCACCTTAAGATAAGTATTCTCATCACGTAAGTGAATAAGGTCACGGTAAGACTAACCGTTTGATAGGCATTAAGTGTAAATTTAGTAATAAATGTAGCTGAGATGTACTAACAGACCGAAGACTTGAATTTTTAATAAACAAAGTATGTATTCTTAAAGAATACCTACTTTATTTCAGTACTTTTTTAAAAAGTACTTTTTGCTTTGGTGTTTCTAGTGTACTAAGCGGAACCACACTGATCCATCTCGAACTCAGTTGTGAAACGTTATAAATCGACGACAATACTTGGAGGGGGACCTCCTGGGAAGATAGTTCAATGCCAAAGTTTTTAATTTAACTAAATAATAAATAGAATTTAGATTCAGAATTTTTGAACTCTATTTATTATTACTACAGAAATCAAAGTCTAATAAAATAAATGACACTAACAACGCTAGAACTTATCAATGTACCCACTGGTGATGTTCAGAATCTAGTTATCAATAATATCTTGAACAATTTTAAATAATCTCCAGTTATATCTTCTTTATATTGGGTTTGAGATTTGGGAGCTATTATTGGGCTTAATAATGAGCTTAGGAGAGGTTTTAGCGGGATCATTCATTCGAACATAGCACTTAAGGAATGTTTATTCAAAATTTTCCAATCAACCTTTTTTAGTTTTATAAGCTTATAGAATTATTCTCCATTATTTTCAGAAAACTTAATTTATAAACAATTGACTTTTGAAAAAATTTAAAGTATATTTCTAGAGATGTAATCAACTAAGAAATTAAAAAACTCATGGCTGTACCTAAGAAACGAACATCAAAAATGAAAAGAAATACAAGAAAAGCAAATTGGAAACGAAAAAGTTACTTTGCAGCTCAAAAATCTTTATCATTAGCAAAATCTATGCTACGTGGAAAACCAACAAGCTTTGTATATAGTCTAGATGTAGATGAAGAATAAATTCGGTTTATGAAATTAGAAATTTATTCTTCTATCTACATTAGTATTAACAAAACATCTTATGACTGGTGAACTATTCACGATAGATAAATAGTGTCAAAGGAATATCAGTCAAAACATTAAAAAGTTAAACGATTTATTCTATATAATAGATCATCTAACCTAATCAATATTACTTAATTAAACATAATTTAGATCTCTATATTCTTATTAAAAAAGAAACTTAAAAACTTTTTAGTAATGTATTCAAAAGAATTAAAAATATAAAATATAACGGGTGTGGCGAAATTGGTAGACGCGCTAGATTTAGGTCCTAGTAACTTTTGTTTTGAGAGTTCGAGTCTCTCCACCCGTAATTTAATCCATCTATTTTAAAAATTTAGAATATGAGTCAAAACCGACTATGCTTCCTTTTACACTTCAACAATTACGAATTTTAAAGGCAGTTGCAACAGAAAAAAATTTTACAAAAGCTGCAGAATTATTATATCTTTCTCAACCTTCATTAAGTAAACAAATTAAAACATTAGAACAGAATCTCGGAATCACCATTTTAAACCGAGAAAATAATAAAATTTCTTTAACTGAAAATGGAACTGTATTTTTACAATATGCTGAACGAATTTTAGCACTTTGTGAAGAAAGTTGTAGGGCTATAATAGATCTTAAAAATGGAGAAAGAGGTAATTTAACGGTCGGTGCAAGTCAAACAATAGGAACTTATTTAATGCCTAGAGTTTTAGCTTTATTTGCCCAAACTTACCCGCAAATTAATTTAAATGTTCAAGTAAGTTCGACAAGAATAATTGCAAAAAATTTGCGAAATCGAGAAATTGATATTGCTGTTGTAGGCGGTGAAATACCTGAAGAATTAAAGAAAAATCTTAACATTGAAGATTTTGTTGAAGATGAATTCAGTTTGATTATTTCAAAATCTCATCCCTTTGCAGCAAAAAAAAAAATTACTAAAAAAGATTTATACCACTTAAATTTTATAACATTAAATTCAAATTCAACAATAAGAAAATTTATTGATACTATATTAACTCAAAATCAGATTGAAATTAATCAATTAAGAATCATTATGCAATTAAATTCGATCGAAGGTATTAAAACAGCAGTTAGTCTAGGATTAGGTGCCGCATTTGTATCTTCATCCGCTATTGAAAAAGAAATAGAATTAAAAACGATTGAAATTTTAAAAATCGAAAATATTCGTATTACAAGAACTTTATCTATTATAAGTAATCCAGAGTGTTATAAATCAAAAGCTTTTGATTTTTTCTACAATGAACTAGCGAAATTGAAACATGATTTGCAAAATTAAAAGATAATTCTAAAAAAGTTGACGGTTTCAAAAAAAGTTTAGTATTATAAGTTTAAATAAAAATAAATTAATTTACATTATGAAATATGCAATTGTCGAAATAAGTGGTAGACAATTTTGGATTGAAAAAGGTAAATATTATGACTTCAATCGAATTCCTACCGAGCTAGGCAAAGAAATTAGTCTAAACCGAGTTTTATTATTAAATAATGATGGTAATGTTCTTATAGGTAAACCTTATTTAGAGAGTGTTCAAATAAAAGGAAGAATCTTAGAACATTCACGTGGTAAAAAAACAATTGTTTATAAAATGCGTCCAAAGAAAAAAACAAGAAGAAAACAAGGTCATAGACAAGAAATCACTCGAGTTCTTATTGAAGATATTGTAGTAAATTAAAATAAATTAGGAGTTATAATTATGGCGCATAAAAAAGGTGCTGGTAGTACAAAAAATGGTCGAGATTCAAATTCAAAGAGACTTGGTGTAAAACGTTTCGGTGGTGAAACAGTACGTGCTGGAAATATTTTAATTCGTCAAAGAGGAATGAAATTTAAACCAGGGTTAAATGTCGGTTGTGGAAAAGATTTTACTTTATTTGCGTTAACAGACGGAACTGTAGAATTTGATCACAAGGATACGAGTAGTAAACGTATAAACATTGTAGATAAGACATAGAAATATTTAAATAATTAAACATGTTAAAAAATCCCTTTAACAGTAATTCACTACTAACTAAGTATCAAAATGTAATTAGTCAAATCAATATCTTAGAAGATACATTTGAAAGATTGACTGATATTGAATTAAGGGCTAAAAGCTTAAGATTAAAGAAACAATATGAAACAACAAAAAATCTAGATCCCTTAATTGCAGAGTCATTTGCACTCACACGTGAAGCAAGTCGTCGAACTTTAGGATTAAGACATTTCGACGTTCAATTAATTGGTGGTCTCGTTTTAAATGATAAAAAAATTGGAGAAATGAAAACTGGGGAAGGAAAAACACTTGTTGCAACTTTACCAGCATCTCTAAATGCAATAACGAACAAAGGGGTTCATATTGTCACGGTCAATGATTATTTAGCTAATCGTGATCAAGTTTCAATGGGTCAAATTTATCGATTTTTGGGTTTAAATACGGGATTAATTCAAGAAGGTATGTCTAATCTTGAGCGAAAACAGAATTACGAAGCAGATATAACTTATGTAACAAATTATGAAGTTACATTCGATTTTCTTCGAGATAATATGGCACTCAATAAAAGTGATCTTGTGTTACGACCTTTTAATTATTGTATTGTCGACGAAGTTGATTCTATTTTAATCGATGAAGCTCAAACACCTTTAATTATATCAAATAATACTCGAACACCAATCGAGAAATATATTGTTGCTGCTGAAATAACAGAGTACTTAGAATTAAATACTCATTATAAAATTGATGAAAAAAATAAAAATGTTGTTTTAACAGTTGAAGGTAGTAAACAAATCGAACAAATTTTAAAAGTTCAAGATTTATATGATCCACGAGATCCTTGGATACCATATATAATTAATGCGATTAAAGCGAACGCTATTTATTTTAACAATGTTCATTATATTGTTCAGAATAATCGAATCGTTATTGTCGATGAGTTTACAGGTCGTATTATGCCAGATCGTCGATGGGGTGATGGATTACACCAAGCTGCTGAAGCAAAAGAGAATTTACCAATTCGTCAAAAAACAGAAACAGTAGCATCTATCACTTATCAAAATTTCTTTTTATTGTATCCTAAATTATCGGGAATGACCGGAACTGGAAAAACAGCAGAAACTGAATTTGAAAAAATTTACAATTTATCTGTTAGTAATATTCCAACGGCACGTCCAGTTCAAAGAAAAGATTTGCCAGATTTGATTTATAAAGATCAATTTTCAAAATGGAACGCGATTGCTAAAACTTGTAATCAAATCCATGAGACAGGACAGCCAATTTTAATTGGAACAACGACTGTTGAAAAATCTGAAATGCTAGCACAGTTATTAAGTGAATATAATTTATCTTATCAAATTTTAAATGCGAAACCAGAAAATGTCAGAAGAGAATCTGAAATTGTAGCACAAGCTGGAAAAAAAAGCAGTATCACAATCGCTACAAATATGGCTGGTCGAGGTACAGATATTATCTTAGGAGGTAATATTACATTTAAAATTCAGAAAAAATTATATGATATTTTAACATTAGCTAAAAATTTCAAACTCTCAAAACAAACGAATATATTAGAATCATCTATTTTAACTCAGTTTGAAGGCAGTTCTCAAAGATTTTTAAGTGTTTTATTCTCATTATTAAATGATGAGAATTTTATGAAATTATCAGATCTTGACATTCTTCGACTTTTGCAAGAAAATGACCGAATTTCAATTCCAGTTATTTCGTATCAATCTTCTATTCAATTTTTAATAAATGACTTGGTTTCATTTAACAAAAAGTATCAAACACAAGAAAATAAAATTGTTAAAAACTTAGGTGGTTTATACATTGTTGGAACAGAACGTAATGATTCTAGACGAGTTGATAATCAATTACGAGGTCGCTGTGGTCGTCAGGGTGACCCTGGTATGTCAAGATTTTTCTTAAGTTTGGATGATAATTTATTACGTCTTTTTGGAGGCCCTCAAATTCAAAATTTCATGCAAACGCAACTTTCTGATGATTCTCCTTTAGAATCAGATTTGATAACAAAAAGTTTAGATTCTGCACAAGAACGGGTAGAAGAACGCGCGTACCAGTCAAGAAAAAATTTGTTTGATTATGATGATGTATTAAATAAACAACGAAATATTGTTTATTATGAAAGAAAGCGAATTCTTGAAAGTAATAGTAATATTTCAATCAAAAAAAATATTTTTGCTTATGGTGAGCAGATTATTACTGATCTTCTTTTAGAATTAAAAGAAAATAAATTTTATAAAAAAGAGTCACTTACTTTACTGGAAAATTTATTTGGACGAAATTTAATTCTAACTCAGATTAAAGACGTAGATTCTATTCTAAATAATTACGATTTGTATGAATTAAAATTGTATCTATTTGAAGAATTTTGGCTGACTTATCAATCAAAAATGGAAGAATTCTCAGTTTACGGTGATGGGATTGTAGAAAATTTAGAACGAAGTATAATTTTAATTAATACTGACAAAATTTGGCGTGAGCACCTACAAAAAATGACCCTATTGCGTGAAGCTGTTGGATGGCGTGGATATGGACAACGTAATCCATTATACGAGTACAAACAAGATGCATTTTATATGTTTGAAACTCGTGAAAAACTATTACGGCATTTAGTGATTTATGATTTATTAAGATCATCAATCTTATAGATAAAAACTTAAAATTAAAGAAATTTTTATGACAAAACGAACACTTTCCAATAAAGGTCGCTATTCAGTATTAAAAGTTTCCGGCTTTCGAGCTCGAATGTCGAATCCTCAAGGTAGAAAAACAATTAGAAACAGACGGAAAAAAGGACGTAAAACCTTAACATTAAGAAGATAAATTTTTTGTTTTCAATTATTAGAGTGAGTTAATTTAATTCCTCTAATAATAAATAATTTTTTATTTAAAGTTAATATAATACTAATTTAGTAAACTAACTTTTTGAATAAGTACTCTATGAAATTTAATGATGAATTGGCTCTTTTTCTAAAAGCTCGTTATCCAATAATTTATATCAATACAATTGAAGAAGATCGAGTTGAATATGTAATTCGAAAGAATATCAAGACTAACTTAAACCGCAGTATTTATAGTTGGGATTTCGTGGATGGTTACACAAATAATCCAAATAATGAAGGGTTTGCGAAACGAAATCCGTTACAAGCATTAGAACTCGTAGAACGATTAAATGCCGAAACTCCAGCTTTATTCATATTAAAAGATTTTAATCGATTCTTAACAGATCTTTCGATTTCACGCAAATTAAGAAATGTCAGTCGAATCCTAAAATTGCAACCAAAAACTATTATTATTATTGGTTCAGACTTAACTATTCCTAGAGAATTACAAGATTTAGTTACTGTTCTCGAATTTCAATTACCACTAGAAAATGAAATTAACCAAGAATTAAATCGCTTAGTAACATCTTTAAATATTAAAATTGATCCTCAATTATTTGAAACACTTACGAGAGCGTGTCAAGGTCTTTCTTTAGAACGTATTCGACGCGTTTTATCAAAAATTATTGCAACTTATAAAACGATTGATGATAATAGTATTGCTGTTTTACTTAGTGAAAAAAAGCAAATTATAAGTCAAACTGAAATCTTGGAATATGAATCAGTAAACGAAAAAATCACAAAACTAGGTGGTTTAGATAATTTAAAAAGTTGGTTAAAAAAACGAAAAACTGCTTTCAGTGTACAAGCGTCCAAATATGGTTTACCCACACCTCGTGGATTACTATTAGTCGGCATTCAAGGAACCGGAAAATCTTTAGCTGCCAAAGCTATTGCGAATGATTGGCAATTACCATTATTAAAATTGGATGTTGGTAAATTATTTGGTGGTATAGTTGGGGAATCAGAATCCCGTCTTCGTCAAATGATAAATGTTGCCGAAACTATTTCTCCATGTATCCTTTGGATTGATGAAATTGACAAAGCATTTAGTAACACAGAAAGTAGAGGTGATAGTGGAACAAGTAATCGTGTACTTGGTACGTTTATAAGTTGGTTATCTGAAAAAACTAAACCTGTTTTTGTGATTGCGACAGCTAATAATATCGATCTTTTACCGCTAGAAATTATTCGTAAAGGTCGTTTTGATGAAATCTTTTTTTTAAATCTACCTCAAAAAGAAGAACGAGAAGAAATTTTTAAAATTCATGTTAAACAGTTTCGACCAAAAACCTGGACATCTTTTGATTATTCAAAATTGGCTCAATCATCAGAATCGTTTTCAGGTGCAGAAATTCGTCAAAGTATTATTGAAGGTATGTACCAAGCATTTTATGAAAAGCGAGAATTTACAACAAAAGATATTTGTATTGCTTTAAATGACTTAATCCCGCTAGCACACTTAGAAAGTGATCAAATGATAAGATTACAAAATTGGGCTTCTTCTGGTCGAATTCGTTCGGCTTCTTCTAAGGATATATATTCGACTTAAAAAATTTAATGAAACAAAAAATTTTTAGATTAATAGCAGATCTTCGATTTGCTATTTTTATTTTATTATTAATTAGTTTTTGCAGTATTATTGGAACAATAATTGAACAAGATCAATCTATTGAAGTGTATAAAAATAATTACCCGTTAACGAATCCGATTTTTGGATTTTTAGCCTGGGATCAAATTTTAAAATTTGGATTTGACCACGTCTATAAAACGTGGTGGTTTTACACATTGTTATCCTTATTTGGATTAAGTTTAATTACCTGTACATTTTTACAACAGCTTCCTTCCTTAAAAATCGCACGTCGTTGTCAGTTTTTTAGAACAACAGGACAATTTTATCGTTTGAAAAATTTTACGATATTAAATAATTTTTCACTTAGTAAAATTATTTTGAAAATTCAACAAAGTCAATATTCCATTTTTCAGCAAAAAAATACTGTTTATTGCTACAAAGGGTTGATTGGACGTATTGCTCCAATTTTAGTCCATTTCAGTATGATTCTTGTTCTAGCAGGAACTATTTTTGGATCATTATTTGGATTTAAAGCACAAGAAATTGTTCCAAAAACTGAAACTTTTCATATTCAAAATGTCTTAACTACTGGCCAGTTAACAGTTATCCCAAAAGTGTCGGCACGTATAAATGATTTCTGGATCACATACACAAAAAGTAAAACTATATCCCAATTTTACTCTGATATTTCAATTTTGGATAATCAAGGTAACGAAACTTATAGAAAAACAATTTCTGTAAACTCACCATTGATTTATAAAAATATTTATTATTATCAGACTGATTGGAGTTTAATTGGATTACGGTTTCAGAATCTGAAGAATGAAATTCTCGAGTATCCATTATTAAATTTTTCAAGTAGTCAAGAGAAAGTCTGGCTAACTTGGATTTCGAAAGATTCTTCCGTTTTAGAAGGATTTATTGTTATAATTGATAATTTAGAAGGTTATTGTTCCATATACAATGAAAAAGGGAAATTTTTAGGAAATATTGAACTAAATGAAATGACTAGTTTTACTAACTCTTTTACATTTTTAGAAATTATTAGTTCAACTGGTTTACAAATTAAAACAGATCCAGGAATTCCAATGATTTATAGCGGATTCTTTTTCCTAATGATCAGTACTTTAATTAGTTATACTACTTACTCACAAATCTGGATCATTCAAAAAAAACGTAAATTGTTTATTGGTGGAACAACTAATCGCGCAGTATTCGATTTTGAATTAGAATTTTTCAAAATTATTAATTAAAAACTGATAAAAACATTCTATCTGTTTTATAATTCTAATTAACAAGTTAAACACTTGGGAAGAATTATAATAACAAAAATTTTTTATGACAGCAACTTTAGAAAGACGTCAAAGCGTTTCAGTATGGGAACGTTTCTGTGGATGGATTACTAGCACTGAAAACCGTTTATACATCGGTTGGTTTGGTTGTTTAATGTTCCCAACATTATTAACAGCTACTTCTTGCTACATCATCGCTTTTATCGCAGCTCCTCCAGTTGATATTGATGGTATCCGTGAGCCTGTTGCAGGTTCTTTATTATACGGTAACAACATTATCTCAGGTGCAGTAATTCCAAGTTCAAACGCTATCGGAATGCACTTCTACCCAATCTGGGAAGCAGCTTCAATCGACGAATGGTTATACAACGGTGGTCCTTACCAATTAATCGTATTACACTTCTTATTAGGTGTTGCATCTTACATGGGTCGTGAATGGGAATTAAGCTACCGTTTAGGTATGCGTCCTTGGATCTTCGTAGCTTTCTCTGCTCCAGTAGCAGCAGCTTCTGCAGTATTCTTAGTGTACCCGATTGGTCAAGGTTCATTCTCTGATGGTATGCCTTTAGGTATTTCTGGAACTTTCAACTTCATGATCGTATTCCAAGCTGAGCACAACATTTTAATGCACCCATTCCACATGGCTGGTGTTGCTGGTGTATTTGGTGGTTCTTTATTCTCAGCTATGCATGGTTCATTAGTAACTTCTTCTTTAATTCGTGAAACAACTGAAAGCGAATCAACTAACTACGGTTACAAATTCGGTCAAGAAGAAGAAACTTACAACATCGTTGCAGCTCATGGTTACTTCGGTCGTTTAATCTTCCAATATGCTTCATTTAACAACTCTCGTGCTTTACATTTCTTCTTAGCTTTATGGCCAGTTTTAGGTATCTGGTTAACTTCTATGGGTGTAAGTACAATGGCATTCAACTTAAATGGTTTCAACTTTAACCAGTCAGTTGTTGATTCTCAAGGTCGTGTTATTAACACATGGGCTGACATCATCAACCGTGCTGATTTAGGTATGGAAGTAATGCATGAACGTAACGCTCACAACTTCCCATTAGATTTAGCTTCAGGTGAAGTCTTACCAGTAGCTTTAACAGCTCCAGCTGTTAACGGTTAATTCGTTAATTCTTAACTTTTTCTAAACCTTTTTTCTAAGCCTTTAATTTTTATTAAAGGCTTAGAAATTTAAAAAATATTTAATTTTTAAATTTTACATCATCTAGAATAAGATCTATTACGGTAATTGATTTTATAATTGAATTTTTAATAACGCAAAACTACCAGAAACACTATTTAAAATCTTAATATCATAGAAAAATAATGAAGAATTCTAGTTTGTCAGGATTAGCCATAATTAAAACTTTATTAAAATAATAGAAACTTTTATTTAACTTAAGAATTGAAATAATTATTACTGGAACCTTAGTCACTTCTATATTTAGATTATATCTAATGGCACTATAAGATTTTATACTTTCAAAGTGGAAAACATTTCTATCACTGAAGTATTAAAGTGATTTAGAAGAAAAACGAAATAATATAGTGCGTTTGAAAAATTCCCAAACTTAAAATAGGAAATAATAATAATTTTCAATTGTTATAGTTTCTTATTTTTTGAAACTATAATATGGAATAACTTTTAACTCGATCTCTAAAAAGCTTGGAATTGTGATTGTATCAAAGACAAACTATGTCTCATGGGACAATTTGCATTATAAATGAGGAAAGTATATTTTGATCTTTATCAATCTTTGGATCAACTTTATTAGGTTTCTTTTTTTTATATTTTTTATTATTAAGTTGTAATACAACTTAATAATAAATTTAATTTAACCAACCATAACTATGTAGACCTTTTCCTAAGAAATTAACTCCTAAATAACAAATCCAAATAACAAAGAAGCCTAAACTACCTAAAACAGCTGTTTTTTTGCCTTCCCATCCTTTTGTAATACGAGCATGTAAATACGTTGCAAAAACTAGCCACGTGATTAATGCCCATGTTTCTTTCGGATCCCAGCTCCAGTAAGAACCCCAGGCTTCATTTGCCCAAACACCTCCTGAAATAATACCGATTGTTAAAAATGGAAATCCTAATCCAATAATTCTATAACTCCAATTATCAATACTCTGTAAAAGTTTTAATTTTCCCAGTTCTGAAATTTCAGTCGATGGAGATAGTAATTTAGCTTCATAATAATCCAACATAATATTATAAAGTGGTAATGATGAATTATCCATAAGTTTTAAATCAACGTCTTTAAACCTCGAAATTACTAGAAACAAGATACATAATAACGAACCCATTATTAATGTACCATAGCTTAATAACATCATACTAACATGCATCATTAACCAATTAGATTGTAATGCTGGAACTAAAGGACTCGCTTTTTGCATTTCCGGAGAAAGTGTTAAATTAGCAAAGCCATTTATTAATAACGTCACTGGAATTAAAATAGATCCAATTAATTTACTTTTTGTTTTCGTTTCAATATATAAATAAATTGTCAATAACATACATGTTAAAAACAATAATGATTCATATAGATTACTTAGAGGAAAATACCCAGCTACTATCCAGCGAGAACAAAGAATAAAAAATAAAATGGCATTAGCAGTAATTGTGCTGAATCGACCAATCCGAGCTAATAACTTTGAATCACTGAACAATGATAAATTAACCCAATAAATTATCATAGCAAATAGTAAAATTCCAAAAACTATATTTGATGAAAAGTTTTGAATTTCATTCCAATCCATGGAATTTCTCCAATAAAAATTTTTATATAAATTATTTTCTACTATATCATTCTACTAAAAAATGATTTCATTTTTGCTATTTTCTCAATTAAAATTTATAATTTGAAAATAAATTTAAGAAAGCTTTAGTTAATTGATGGAACATTTTAGAAAAACGTTGATTCTTATTTCTAAAAAACTCAATAAGTATTTAAGAATGAAATAAATTCTTAAAACTAAAAAATTTCGGAATTTAAATTCTAAAAATAAAATGAGAATATCAAACTTTCAAAACAATAGAAATAAATAAAAATTATAATTGACATTCATTTCTATTTCAAAGTAGTATAAGGTTAATTTTGATAAATGTAAACTACTATGTCATTACTGAGAAAATACGAAATAATGATTCTTTTAACAGAAGAATTTAATGATAGCGAATTAAAAACTTGGGTCTTCAATTATGCAAAAAATTTACGGAAATTTAGTGTTTGTGATATTTCTGTAATTTCACGCGGTAAACATAATTTAGCTTATCCAATAGACAATAAACTAAAAGGCAACTACATTCAACTTAATTTTTCAAGTATGCCAAAATATATCAGCAATTTTGCAAATATATTAAAAATGGACTCAAATGTTTTACGCTTTTTAGTTTTTAACAAACAACTGTAATTTTATTAAAATATTTTAATAAAATTATTTGTCATTATAGAAAAATTATGTTAACATTTAAATAGTTAGCCTATCCTCAGTAGCTCAGTGGTAGAGCAATCGGCTGTTAACCGATTGGCCGTAGGTTCAAGTCCTACCTGGGGAGTAATTAGTAAAATGAAAGATTGATGAATAAACAATTAGATAAGTTAAAAATTGGCAATAAAGTTTTTAATTCTCGATTAATGTTGGGTACAGGAAAATATCGAACACCGACTGATGCAATTAATAGTATTGAAAATAGTGAATGTGAGATTGTAACGGTTGCAATTAGACGATTACCTACAGATTTGAAAAATGATAATACAAATTTTCTAAATAAATTAAATTGGGAAAAACTTTGGTTATTGCCAAATACAGCTGGATCTCAAACAGCCGAAGAAGCGATAAGAATGGCCTTTTTAGGTCATGAATTAGCATGTCAAATTGGCCAAGAGGATAATTTTTTTGTCAAATTAGAAGTTATTTCGGATCCTAAATATTTATTACCAGATCCAATTGGAACATTAAAAGCTGCTGAATTCTTAATTAAAAAAGGTTTTACTGTTCTACCATATATAAATGCTGATCCTATGTTAGCATTGCATCTAGAAGATTTAGGTTGCGCTACAGTAATGCCTTTAGGATCACCAATTGGATCAGGACAAGGATTAAACAATTTAAGCAACATTAAAATTATAATTGAAAATGCTAATATTCCTGTGATTGTTGATGCCGGAATTGGAACTTCTAGTGAAGCTACCCAAGCTATGGAAATCGGCGCAGATGCAGTTTTACTAAATACAGCTGTTGCACAATCGAAAAACCCAGAACAAATGGCTGAGGCAATGAAATTAGGTGTTCAGGCTGGACGTTTAGCTTACTTAGCGGGTCGAATGGATAAAAAATATTATGCAAGTGCAAGTTCCCCAATGAATCAAATTAGTAAATTAATTTAATTCGTTGGAAAATTTTTCTAATAATTTTAAAAAAGAAATAAAAAAAATTGAATGACTTAATTTATTCCAATAATTTTATTAGATTATTGGAATAAATTAAAATGATACGTTAAGCTTAATAAGCTAAGCCTAAGCTTCGAGTTGTTTCAGCACCTAAATATACGCGAACACTTAAAAAATCAGTAGGACAAGCTGTTTCACAACGTTTACAGCCTACACAATCTTCAACTCTTGGTGATGAGGCAATTTGACCAGATTTACAACCATCCCATGGCACCATTTCTAATACATCTGTAGGACATGCTCGAACACATTGTGTGCAACCAATACAAGTGTCGTAAATTTTAACTGTATGAGACATAATTTTTTATAATTTTATTATTAGTATAAAATGCAATTTATTTATTGGTCTTTCAACTTTCTCAAATTAACGTGTTAAACGTTGGATTTGTTGAATTGCTAAACGACCAATATTGAATAAAGCCCACGATGCTGCTATTAATAATGGTGCAGCAATTACTACTAAACGAGTATCCATAAGTAATAATCCTTTTGAAATGTTTTAATTAAATACACTATACATTATACACAAATTTTATTATTTACAATATTTAAATCTAATCAATTATTTGAAATTATATTTTTACTTAGTAAATTTGGAAAAAAATAATTTCAAATAATTGATATTTTAATTATTAGATTTTTTAGCGTTTAAAGAACTTTTCGTTTGTCCCTACTTTATTTGGTTTCGGTTTGTCTGTTCCTAAACCTAAATTCGGTTTATTATCAGGTAAGTCCGAATCTTTATCTGAAATTGATTCTGAAATATTTTCTGTGTTTGAACTTACTAAAGCGGCAACTGATTCAACGTCACTTTCATTTGCTTTTTCTAATAAAGTTGGGTCAACATCACTGAAATCGATCTCTACTTCTAATTCATTTGTATAAGTCATTAATGTTCCTTCAACTTTCTTTCTTCGAATATGAATTTTTGTATTCGGATAAAGAGTTTTTGATAAACATTGCTCAGCAAGTGTATCTTCTAAATATTTCATAATAGCACGACGTAATGGTCGAGCACCATAAATTGGATCATAACCTTCATCTGTTAAAAAAGCTTGAACCGATAATTCAACAATTAAATTGATACCTTTTTCTTTTAATCGGTTTTGAACTTGTTTAATCATTAATTCACAAATTTCCCAAATGTCAATTCTTGTTAAATGATTAAATACAATAATCTCATCGATACGATTTAAAAACTCTGGTCGGAAGAAGTTCTTTAATTCATCATTTACTAGTTTTGTAACACGTTCAAAAATTTCTGGATCTTTGATTGGTTCTGGAGCTGGTTGCCATCCAATCACTGCGTCTGGTGTTATTTTAAAACCACCTTCTCCTTGTTCCGATTTTGGTTTAATCCCACTTTCACGCTCAATAATTTTCGAACCTAAATTGGTTGTCATAATAATCATAGCGTTTGTGAAATCGATTACTCGTCCTTTTGAATCTGTTAATCGACCATCATCTAAAATTTGTAATAATAAATTAAAAACGTCTGGATGGCCTTTTTCAACTTCATCGAACAATACAACTGAATACGGTTTAGATCTTACTGCTTCAGTTAATTGACCACCTTCATTATAACCTACGTAACCCGGAGGTGAACCAATTAATTTCGCTACAGTATGTTTTTCCATATATTCAGACATATCTAAGCGAATCATACTCTCTTCGCTTCCAAACATATAATCAGATAAAGTTTTTGTTAATTCTGTTTTACCTACACCAGTAGGTCCAGCAAAAATAAAACTTGCAATAGGTCTGTTTGGATTTCGTAAACCTACACGAGCTCGACGAATTGCTTTTGAAACAGCTACAACTGCATGTTTTTGTCCAATAATACGCTCATGAAGAGTATCTTCCATCTTTAATAAGCGAGCTGATTCTGAACCAGTAATTTTTGTTACTGGAATTCCTGTCCAATTTGAAACCACATCTGCTACATCAGTTTCTGTAACCATATCGACATCACGACGACTAAAACCACGTGATTCATTTGTTAAAGCTGATTGTTTCATAATTCGAATGTGTGTTCGAACTTCCATCTCATGATCTAACAATTGTTTTGCCGCCTCAAAATCGTGTTCTTTAATACAATCTTCTTTATCTTTAATTGTTTCTTGCAATTCATGCATTAAACTTCTTAATCCTAAAGGTAAACGACGATTTTCTAAACGAACTCGAGCTCCAGCCTCATCCAATACATCGATTGCTTTATCTGGTAAGTATCGATCTGCTACATATTTATCTGCAAGAATTACTGCTTGCTCTAAAGCTTTATCATGATAACTTAATGTATGATGTTGTTCAAATTTAGAACGCAATCCACGTAAAATTTCAATAGTTGTTCCTACACTAGGCTCTTTTACATGAACTGGTTGGAAACGTCTTTCTAATGCTGGATCTCTTTCGATATATTTACGATATTCATCATTTGTTGTTGCTCCAATACATCTGAATTTACCACGAGCTAAAGCTGGTTTTAAAATATTTGCTGCATCTACTGCGCCTTCAGCAGCACCGGCTCCAACTAAAGTATGTATTTCATCAATTACGATGATAACAGCAGAATCATTTTGTGCTTCTTCTACGATTCTTTTTAATCGTTCTTCAAATTCACCTCGATACTTTGTACCAGCTAAAATTGAACCAAGATCTAAAGCCATTATTAAACTACCGTCTAAGAAATCTGGGACTTTTTCTGTTAAAATTAATTGAGCTAATCCCTCAGCAACAGCTGTTTTACCAACTCCGGGTTCTCCAATTAAAACAGGGTTGTTTTTTGTTCGACGTGCTAAAACAGCAATCACATCATCAATTTCTTTCTCACGACCAATTACTGGGTCTAAATTTCCATCGATAGCTTCTTTGGTAACATTCTCTGCGTATTCATCTAATGTTGGAGTTGGACTACCTTTTTTCTCACGTTCCAATAAGAATTTTTCAGCTTGGGTTAATGGGCGTAAAATTTCTTCTTGTGTTTCTTCAATATAAGTTAAAATTAAATTTCTTAATTTTTGGATATCAACATTTAATTTATCTAAAGTCCGCATGGCAACACCATCGGATTCAGCAATAAGTGCTAATAAAATATGCTCTGTTCCTACGAAGTTTTGACCTAAATCTTTACTTTCATGGACAGCCATTTCTAAAACACGTTTCGCTCTTGGAGTAAAAGGAATTTCTGAAGCCACAAAGCCTGTTCCGCGACCAATGTAAAGTTCAATCTCTTTCCGAGCTTTTTTCAGTGTAACTTTTAGTTTTTTTAGTGCTCTTGCACCAATTCCATGACGCTGTCCAATAACTCCTAATAAAAGTTGTTCAGTTCCTACAAAATTATGACCCATTCTACGAGCCTCTTCTTGGGATAACATAATTACTTTTATCGCACCCTCGGTAAATTTTTCAAACATATTTTCTATATAAATGCAGTATATTTTAGATTCTATTCACTTTCGTTACATTATACACAATTTTAATTTTTATTTTACTGGAACTATTAAATGTACTATACTAAATAAAATAGATTCTTCGCATACGGCGGTATGGCCAAGTGGTAAGGCAGTGGATTGCAAATTCTCGATCCTCAGTTCGAATCTGAGTGCCGCCTTATAAATTAGAACTATAGTATTGTACTAAAGATTATAGTCAGGTATGATTATATTATCAGATATTGGAAGATTTTTAGGGAATGTGGTGAAATTGGTAGACACGACGGACTTAAAATCCGTTGCCTAGTGATAGGCGTGAGGGTTCAAGTCCCTCCGTTCCCATTTAGAAAGTAATCGAAAAAATATCTGTAATAAAAAAAAGCTAGTAAAAAATATATTTTTTTGTTTAGACTAAAAGATTTCAACTATTACGTCGATATTTTCGGATCTTAATGCATTATGTATCGTTTTTTTACCCATATAACTAGCAGAAACTTGTGTTTGCTGATTATATGGCACTACTATTACTTTGTTGTTTTATCGCATCTATGACAACATTGTAACATCTTTAAATAAATCAACCGCACTGATGGGTTACAAAAGTCATAAAAGAAATATTTTATTTTTTCGTTTTCATGTTTAGAATTCGTTTAAGATCGCTCTGTTGAAATTGTTATTCATTTTAAATTATTCTTAAAATATTAATAATTTAAAATAAAGTTATAGAAAAAAAATAATAATTAAAGATTATATAATGCTCTATTTTATTAATAATCTTATTATCTAATTCTATAACAATATTTAAGTTTTTTACAATTTCGGAATAATCTGTGCTCGAAAAATAAATAAATAAATTTATTTATTTATTTTTGAATCTTACTTAAGATAAACAGATACGATAGAAAACTCCTGCTGGTAAGTCTGCTTCTGATAATAAATCAAAAATCGGAACTTCTGAATCGTAATAAATTTCCAAAATTCGTTTATGAATTCGGATTTCAAAATGTTCTCTTGAATCTTTATCTACGTGAGGAGATCTTAAAACACAGTAAATACGTTTACGAGTTGGTAATGAAACTACACCAACTGAACTTAAAGGAGTATTTTGTAAAATATTCATAATCTTTTGACATGATGATCCTAAAATCTCATGATTAAAAGACTCTAATCTTACGCGAATCTTTGCATTCATTTTTACTTCCATAAAAATTTTTAATTATTTAACAATTTTAGAAATTACACCTGCTCCAATTGTCCGCCCACCTTCACGAATTGCAAAGCGCATACCTTCTTCAATTGCTACAGGATAAATTAATTCTGCTGTCATTTTGATACGATCTCCGGGCATTACCATTTCAACAATTGTTCCATCATCTGCAGTGAATTGTGTAATTGCACCTGTAACGTCAGTAGTTCTTACATAGAATTGTGGTCTATAACCAGTGAAGAATGGTGTATGACGTCCACCTTCATCTTTTGTTAGGACATAAACTTCTGATTCAAAACTTGTATGAGGTGTGATTGTACCTGGTTTAGATAATACCATACCACGTTCGATGTTTTCACGTGTTACACCACGTAATAAAATACCTACGTTATCACCAGCAAAACCTTCGTCTAACGTTTTTTGGAACATTTCAATTCCAGTAATTGTTGTTGTTGTTGTGTCAGTAATACCAACAATTTCAACAGTTTCACCAACTTTTGCAATACCACGTTCAATTCGACCGGTTGCAACTGTACCACGGCCTGTAATTGAGAAAACATCTTCAATTGCCATTAAGAATGTTTTTTCTATATCACGTTCTGGAGTAGGAATGTATTCATCTACTGCATCCATTAATGCAAAGATTTTATCAACCCATTCATTGTCGCCACGTTTGATTTCCGGGTTTGCTGAAATTGCTTCGATAGCTTGTAAAGCTGAACCTGGACAAATTGGAATATCGTCTCCAGGGAAATCATATGTCGAAAGTAATTCTCGAACTTCTAATTCTACTAATTCTAATAGTTCAGCATCATCAACTTGGTCTTCTTTATTTAAAAAGACAACAATGTTTGGAACTCCAACTTGCTTTGATAATAAAATGTGCTCACGTGTTTGTGGCATAGGACCATCTGCCGCTGATACGACTAAAATTGCTCCATCCATTTGTGCTGCACCTGTAATCATGTTTTTAACATAATCTGCGTGACCTGGACAATCTACGTGAGCATAGTGTCGACTTTCTGTTTCATATTCAACGTGAGCTGTGTTAATTGTAATACCACGTGCTCTTTCTTCTGGTGCACCATCAATATCTGAATACTTTTTAGCTACTGCCGTACCAGCAGTAGCTAAAGTTGCAGTAATTGCAGCAGTTAATGTTGTTTTACCATGATCTACGTGACCAATTGTTCCAATATTAACGTGCGGTTTTGTACGTTCAAATTTTTCACGTGCCATTAGAGAATTCCTTAAAATTTTTTAAAATGATATTTTATCTTTTAGCTTTTAGCGAGATCAAATCAAAATTAGTATCGGAAATGAGCAAAAGCTTTGTTCGCTTCTGCCATTTTATGAGTTTCTTCTTTTTTCTTTACAGTATTACCGATATCGTTAGATGTGTCAATAATTTCATTTGCTAATTTAATTGCCATACTACGTCCAACCCTTTGATCTGCATATCGAAGAATCCAACGTAAAGCTAAATTAGTAGCTCTAAAACCACTCACTTCGATTGGAACTTGGTAAGTTGAACCACCTACTCTTCGAGCTTTTACTTCTACAATAGGACTAGCATTTTTAATTGCTTTTTCAAAAATAGCTAATGGATCTTCTTTTGTTTTCTGCTCTATGATATCAAATGCTTGATATACAATATTTCGAGCAATTGTTTTTTTTCCCGATTTTAGAATTCTTGTAATTAAGAAGCTAACTAAATAGCTACTATAAATCGGATCAATTTGAGGAAAACGTTTTTTTGAAATATTTCTACGCGACATACTATAGTTTGTAAATTTTTTTTATTTAAAAATTATTTCTATTTATCACCTTTTGGTTTTTTAACACCATACTTTGAACGGCCTTGTGCTCTATTCTTAACTCCTCCAGTATCTAAAGCACCTCGAACGATATGATATCGAACACCAGGTAAATCTTTCACTCGACCTCCGCGAATTAAAACCACCGAATGTTCTTGTAAATTATGACCAATTCCAGGGATGTAAGCTGTAACTTCAAAACCTGAAGTTAAACGTACACGAGCTACTTTTCTAATTGCTGAATTTGGTTTTTTCGGAGTTGTTGTATAGACACGTGTACAAACACCACGTCTTTGTGGACAATTAACAAGCGCTGGTGATTTGGTTTTCTTTTTAATTTGTATACGTTGTGAACGAACTAATTGTTGAATAGTTGGCATAAAATATTACAGGTATTTGTGAATAAAGTAGTAAATTACTGTTCAGGCATCTCTAATCCATATTTTTTCATGAATTTTTCAACTCGACCTTCACTGTCAATCATAACTTGTGATTTTGTATAAAATGGGTGATTTGCTAACCAAATATCCATTTGTAATTCAGGTTTTGTTGAACCAATTAAACAAAGTGGCTTTCCATCACATAAAATTGGTGTCGCTTTAAACCATTTAGGATGTATATCAGATTTTGGCATATTCTATAATAATAAGTATAAAATTTAACGTTTTGAGTATTGTGGAGCTTTTCTTGCTTTTCGTAAACCATATTTTTTTCGTTCTTTAATTCGTGCATCACGAGTTAAGAAACCAAACGGTTTTAAAATTACACGATTTTCTTTCTCCATAGTGCATAATAATCTTGCAATTCCTAATTGGATTGCTGAAGTTTGACCAGTAAGCCCGCCCCCAGTAACAGTAGCAACAACATCGAATTGTTTAGCTAAGGTTAATTTTTCTAGGGGAGCGAATACAGCTTTTAAGTATGTGTCATTGTATTGTAAATATTTCTCGCCATTAACTTTATTAATAGTAAGATTACCTTCTCCTGGAATTAGAAAAACTCGAGCAACAGCTTCTTTTCGTTTACCAAGCCCTATATTAGATTTTTGAAAAATTAATTCTTTTTGAGACGTCATGAATTTAAAAGATTTCTAATTGATTAATATTATTTATCAGTTTTAATTTTAAAATCCAACAGAATATTCTAATTTTATTGATTCAAACTAAAGTTTGAATAAAAGTTTGAAAGATCAATTTTTATTGGATTTTGAGCTTCATGATCATGTTTATGATCATTAGAAATACGTAAACGTCTCATAAGACGTTTTGTTTCAGTCTCTGAAAGCATACCTTTGACTGCTCTTTGGATAACAAATTTTGGAAGACAATCAGAAACACTTTTTATGCGTAATGAATGACCTGGACGTCCTGGATTTGAAACAATATATTGTTTAGCTTCTGGATTTAAAATAATTAAATCAGCGTTTAAAAGAATAATATAATCACCAGTATCAATTGATGGGTGATAATGAGGTTTTACTTTTCCTCTAAGCAAAGCAACAAGAATTGTTGCTAATCGGCCTAACTTTTGGCCTTCACAATCGATAATAAACCAGTTACGATTTTTAGAATCTTTGGTTGGTAAAAATGTTTTGTTTAATGAATTCATATTTTTTTAGTTTACATAAATAACAAAAAGTACTAATTAGTCGAGAAGTACCTATAAAGCCAATGATAATTAATTAAGAATAATTCCTAATTTGTTTTTTAAAGTAGAAAAAACTTCATCAGCAGACTTACGACCAAAGTTTTTTAATTCTTGCAATTTTTCTGGCGAATATTGTAATAAATCACCAACGGTATTTATTTGAGCTTTTTTTAAGCAATTGTATGCTCGAACAGATAATTGCAGTTCTTCAATTGCAATATTAGTATAAGGTTCAATACTAATCGAATCAGATTGTTGTTCTAATTGATTATTTTCATTTCTAATTGTATTTTTAATTAATACAGTAAATAAATCAATAATAATCTTAGAAGCAGATTCAAGCGCTTCGTTTGGAGAAATACTTCCATTTGTCCAAATATCTAGAAATAATCGCTCATTGCTATTATTACTCGTATCATAAACATTTTCTATTTTAAAATCAACTTTTTGAACTGGCATAAATACCGTATCAAGTTGTAGATAATTATTTAATTCTTCAGAAAATGTTTGAGTTGCTAACCTATATCCTGTTCCATGTTCAAACTTAAATTCAATTTCAATAATATTTGAAGTAGAAAGTGTAGCGATATAATGATTAGGATTAATAATTTCCATACCTGCAGGCAATTTAATTGAATCGGCGGTAATAACAGTTGGCCCGTGAACTTTTAATCGCCCAAATTGAACATCTGTTGTTTTACTTTTTAAAACAACACCTTTTAGATTCAATAAAATTTCAAGAATATCTTCTCGAACTCCAGGAATTGTAGAAAATTCATGAGTCACACCTGCAATTCGAACTGCAGATATTGCTATCCCACCTAAATCCCCAAGAAGTACTCGTCGCAATTGATTACCGATAGTTATTCCTTGACCAGGTTTTAATGAATTTATTACAAATTGACCATGACAAGCACCAGATTGAATTTTTTCCGATTTCAGACATCTAATAGAAATATTATTCATGTATTTAAAGATTAGAAATAAAGCTTCTAAACGCGTCGTCGTTTTGAAGGACGACATCCATTGTGTGGAACTGATGTTATATCTTGAATTGAAATAATATCAAATCCGGCACCTTCAATTGCTCGAATTGCTGTTTCACGTCCTGATCCTTGACCTTTCACTAAAATTTCAACGTTTTTCATACCGGTTCCTAAAGCATCTAATGCGGCTTTTTCTGCAGCAGTTTGCGCGGCAAAAGGTGTGCTTTTTCGAGCTCCTTTAAAGCCTGCACTTCCAGCAGATGCCCATGACACAGTATCACCAGCTAAATTAGTAATGGTTACTATGGTATTGTTAAATGTTGATTGAATATGAACAACACCACTAGTAAAACTATTTTTATCTCTCTTATTATTTGATTTCTTTCTCATTTGTACCATATACAGTTTCAAATAAACTTAATTATTTCTTCTTATTAGTTACAGTTTTTTTCGATCCACGGCGTGAACGAGCATTTGTTCGAGTTCTTTGACCTCGAACTGGTAAATTATTTCTATGACGTTTTCCTCGATGACAGTTAATTTCATTCAATCGTTTAATATTTAAACCATTGAATCGTCGTAAATCACCTTCAAGTTTTAAATCACTTTCTTCTAATGTTTGACGTAATGCAACAGTTTGCTCTGTTGTTAAATCACTTATTCTTATCTCAGGACTAATATTGGCTATTTCAACAATTTTAGTTGCCGAAGTAAGACCAATTCCATGGATATAAGTAAGAGCATATGCAATTTTTTTCTTTCTAGGTAAATCAACACCAACTAATCTAACCATTTTATTTTGACTCCTTTAGATTATTATCCTTGACGTTGTTTATGTTTTGGATTGGGACATATTACCATAACTTTTCCATGTCTTTTAATTACTCGACATTTCTCACACATTTTTTTTACTGAAGGACGAACTTTCATTTGAAATTTTTAAAATAATAATTTTATTTTTATTGATACATATTGTTGTAAACATTTGAGAAGTAAATATTTTTTACTTCGCGAACTAAATCTAACACAACACCTGCTAAAATTAATAAGGATGTACTACTTAATCCATTTAAATTTGTAATGCTTAATGTTGATTCGATAAAATTTGGAATCGTTGCTAATGTAGCAAGCATAGTTGCCCCTACTAAAGTAGTTCGTTTCATTACTTGTTTTAAATAAAATGTAGTTTGAATACCAGGTCGAATTCCAGGTATTGCAACTGACATTTTTTGTAATTGATCAGACATATCTTTAGGATTTAAAACAAGTGTGGAATAAAATGAACTAAAAAGCAAGATTAATAAGAAATATCCAACCCAATAAAAAATTGATAAAGATTCGAGATTTATTGGAAGATCTATTTTAGGTAATAATCCAAGATTACTTATATAATTTGGAACAACTAAAATCGCTGTTGTTAGAATAATTGGCATCACACCTGCTTGATTAAAACGTAATGGAATATAATTATTACTTGTTAACGGATCTTGTAAATCGGATTGATTAAGTTGCTTGGAAGATATTAATGGAATAATACGAAGTCCTTCTTGTAAGAAAACAATTCCATATAAAGCAGCAAAAAGTAATAAAATAATCGTAATTTCAGATAAAAGTGTAAAACTTTTTGCATTATCAAAAACTAGTGTTTTAACAAGGTTAGGTAAACTTGAAATTATATTGGTGTAAATTAATAAAGATGCACCATTTCCTAATCCATAATCAGTAACTACTTCACTTAACCATAATATAATCATAGCACCAGTAGTTAACCAAACAACTATTTCTAAGGCTAAACTAAAATTCCAATCAAATAAAACTTGTTTCATATAAATAGCTACACTTGCACTTTGAACAATTGCCAAAATCAAAGTAATAAATCGAGTTAATCGATTAATAGATCTTCTACCTTCCAAATCACCTTCTTGTTGCATTTTTGTAAGTTGGGGTGAAAGTGCTAATAGTATTTGCACTACAATGGAAGCGTTTATATAAGGAAAGATATTCAAAGTAAATAAACCAATAACAAACGTATTATTTCCGGCAAATGTACTAACTAAACTTCTAGTCACAGAATGACTTTGAATATATAATGCTAAATCACTATGGTTAATTCCAGGAACAGGAAGAAATGTTCCTAATCGAATAAATAATAAAATTCCAAGTGTTACAGCTAAACGGTTGAGTATTGTTCTTTTAATTTCTTGATTAATTTTCACAAATTTATTTTCAGTTAGTATTTATTAACTTGAATTAATCTAAGTTTCGTTTTTTCAAAACTTGAGATTTTGTTGTTAAATTTTGTAAAGCATCAATAGCGGCTCGAGCATTATTTAATAAATTATTTGATCCTAATTGTTTCGCAATAACATTCTTAACCCCAGCAACTTCTAATACAATTCTAACAGCACCACCTGCAATAACCCCTGAACCTTCGATCGAAGGTCTCATAATTATTTTACAAGCTCCAAAGTTTCCTTTAACATTATGTGGAATACTTAAAGATTTTGTTATTGGTAATTTAATTAGATTTTTTCTACCATCTGTTTTCGCTTTTTTAAATGCATTTACTACATCATCAGCTTTTGCAACTCCAACACCTACTTGTCCATTTTCATCACCTATCACTACAATTGCTCGAAAACTTAATTTTTTACCACCTTTTGTTACTTTTGAAACACGACTAATTTTAATTAATCGTTCAACAAATTTGGGCTCTTGCGCATTGAATGCAGATCGAGAATTTTTTTTATTTATTTTTTTTAAATCAGTACTCATAGAAGATATTTAACTTGTATATTTATTTACAAATTTGAATTTAAAATTGTAATCCACCTGCTCTTGCACCATCTGCAAGTGCTTTAATTCGTCCATGATACAGGTATGGACCTCGATCAAAGACAATTTTTGTAATATTTTTATTTAAACTTAATTTGGCTAATTTTTCTCCCATCAATCTTGAAGCTTCACATGTTCGACCATTTGAAAGCAGAAGTTTGACAGAACGATCTAAAGTTGAACACGAAACCAATGTTTTGGAATTCGTATCATCAATAATTTGTGCATAAATATTTTCATTAGATCGATAGACTGATAATCTTGGTCGTTCAATTGTTCCTTTGATTCGACCACGTAATGCTTCACGTTTTAATTTTTTATATCGACTAGGTTTTAATTTTTTATTTTTGTTTTTTAATTTCAACAAAGTTCTTGGTGAAAATTTCATAAGTATGATTTTTTATTTTTATAAAAATATAAACACTTTCTATCTCTTATTCTTAATTTGAAAATAAATTTCTTTATTACCTCTTAATAGCAAGATGAGTTAACTAAAAATTTTTATTTACCAGATTTACCAGCTTTGCGAAGGACTTGTTCACCTTTATATAAAATACCTTTTCCTTTATATGGTTCAGGTTGTCTCCAAGCTCTGATATTTGCTGCGAATAAACCTAATAATTCTTTATCACATGATTTCAGATTTATTGTTGTATTTTGAACAACTTCAATTAAAATTTCTTTTGGAATTTTAATTTTTACTGGGTGACTATAACCTAAATTTAAAACTAATTCACTTCCTTGAACGGTGGCACGATAACCAACCCCTTTCAAGACAAGAGTTAAATCAAATTGTTGTGAAACTCCTATAATCATATTATTGATTAATGTTCGATATAAACCATGTAATGCTTTTACATCTCTTTTCTCTTCTTTTAAACTGACCTTTAATTCACCTTCATTTTGTATAACATTAATTACATTAGGAATTTTGATTTGTAATGTTCCAAATTTTCCTTTAACAGTCATTTCTGAATTTATGTAATTAACATCTACATTTTCTGGTATATTAATAGGTAATTTTCCAATACGTGACATTTTAGAAACTCCTTATTATTACCAAATATGACATAAAACTTCACCACCAATTCCAAACTCTTTTGCTTTCAAGTTTGTCATAACTCCTTTTGATGTTGAAAGAATTGCAATCCCTAAATTATCTAAAACTTTCGGTAATTTTTTTGAATTTGCATAAACTCGTAAACCAGGTTTACTTATTCGCTCAATTTTACAAATCACTGGTTGTCTAGATTTTCCGTTGTATTTCAACGAGATTAATAGGTAATTTTTTTTATCTTCTGTGTAACTTTCAAAATCTTGAATAAAACCTTCCGCTTTTAATATTTCAGAAATTGCAAGTGACATTTTTGTAAAAGGAATCTGAACAATTTGGTGTTTCACCATATTGGCATTTCTGATTCGTGTTAACATATCTGAAATGGTATCATTTACCACAATTATCTCCTTAGTGTTTTAATTCTATTCTTGTGACCAACGTTTTCGTTTTAGATGACGTTTTTTATCCCATGCTCTATTTACATCTTCAAACGAATCATATTTGTCGTAATAACCACAATCATTTAATGGGAATCGTAAAAACTTAAATAAGATCATTCCGTTTAAAATTTTATCAATTGAGTTAGATCTATATTTTGGTGAGCCATGCTCTAAAACAATTGTAATTGTAAAACCTTGAGTTTGGTCAACCTCATCGTATTCAATTTCAGGAAATATTAATTGTTCTTTTAAACCTAAAGTATAATTTCCAGCTTTATCAAAACTTCTTAATGATAAACCTCGGAAATCACGAATTTGAGCAAATGTAAAGAATAATAATTTAGTTAAAAATGTATACATTTTTTCACCACGCAATGTTACACTTAAGCCTAATTCCATTTCTTCACGAATCTTAAAGCCTGCAATTGCTTTTTTGGCTTTTGTAATGACTGGTTTCTGACCAGTAATTTTTTCAAATTCTTCTATATTTTTTTTCAAAATATTAGTATTTTGAGCAGCAGCACCAACTCCACGGTTTATTTGGATTTTCTTTAATTTCGGTACTGTATGTGGGTTTTTAAATAAATTCGGACTCTTTTTCATTAAAATAGGTTTAATACCTTTTTCATATTCTTTCTTGATATCGCAAAGAAGATTATGAATATCAGCAGTTTCTTGTAACGAATGTTGATTTAGCATATTACAATACTTCTTTAAAATTTAATTTGACAATTTGACATTTGAATGATCAATAGGTGCTTCTAATTGTTTAATTTCACCGATTTCATTCTCAGTATTGGGTTTCATGTGTCTAAACTTAAAATTAATTCCCTTTACCACTATTTTACCAGTTTTTTTGTTAATCTTAATAACTTCACCCGTTTCATTTTTATGAAATCCAGATATAATTGTTACAAGATCACCAACTTTCACATGTAATTTATTTTGTTTTAGCATCTATAAAACCTCCGGTGCTAATGAAACAATTTTTGAATAATTTTTATCACGAATTTCTCTAGCAACAGGCCCAAAAACACGAGTCCCACGAGGATTATTTTCCATGTTTACAATTACCGCTGCATTATCATCAAATCGGATATACATTCCATCTTTTCGACGGATACTTTTTGTAGTTCGCACAATAATTGCTCGTACAATATCTGATCGCTTAATAGGCATATTTGGAATAGCCTCTTTTACTACTGCAATAATGGTATCACCAATTTTTGCATATTTCTTGTTTCCACCTAGTACGCGGATACACATAACTTTTTTAGCACCAGTATTATCTGCTACTGTTAACATTGTTTGAGGATAAATCATAAAAATATCATTTAATTTATTAACGATGATTTTGAAAGAATCTGAAGCAATTTCCAACGTTTTCTTTTACTTAGCGGTCGACATTCCTCAACTAAAACTTTATCACCAATATTGCACTCTTCTAATTCATCATGAGCTAAATATTTTTTTGTTTTAACTAATGTTTTAGAATACATTGGATGTGGATATTTATTTTCAATTTTTACCACAATAGTTTTTGCCATCTTATTGCTTACTACAATACCAATTTGTTGTTTTACTGGCATTTAAAACTCCTTATATTGTTTTTTTACCATTTCTTGATTAACTTGAAACTAAATTATTATCTTCTTGTTCAAGATTTTGTAATTTTAATGTTAAAAGTGTTTTTAGTTGGGCTAAACGGCGTTTTGTATTTTTGATTTCATGTGATTGAAAACTTTGTCGCGTTGCCTGTCTAAAACGAAGATTAAATAATTGACTTTCAGCTTCAATAATTGCTTCCGAAATTTCAGTATTTGAAAGCGAAACAATTTCAGTAAACTTAGCTAGACCCATATTTTTTAAATAATATTATCTTTAATAATAAATTTTGTTTTTATCGGTAACTTATATGCTGCTAATTTAAAAGCTGCTTGAGCAACTTCTATCGGAACTTGACCAATTTCAAATAAAATTGTTCCTGGTTTAACAACCGCTACCCAATAATCAACCGCACCTTTACCAGAACCCATTCTTGATTCGGCAGCTCTAGCAGTTACACTTTTATCAGGAAAAATTCGAATCCATAATTTTGCACCACGTTTTGTATATCTAGTAATTGTTCGACGTGCAGCTTCAATTTGGCGAGATGTAATCCAACTCGGTTCTAACGCTTGTAGACCAAAATTGCCGAAACAAACTTCATTACCACGAGTTTTTGTGCCTCGCATACGACCACGATGATATTTTCTATATTTTGTTCTTTTCGGAGTTAACATAACGAGTTGATTTAATAAAATTATAATTTTTTTAGTTTCTAGAAACTATGAATTTTTTATTTTGATAAAATTTCACTTCTAAATAACCAAACTTTAATTCCTAATACACCATAAATTGTATTTGCTTCTCTTGTAGCATAATCAATATCGGCACGTAATGTTTGCAGAGGAACACGACCTTCTCTAAGCCATTCAGTTCGAGCCATTTCCGCACCATTCAAACGTCCTGAAACTTGGATTTTAATACCATTAACATTTTGTTTTTGCGCACGTTGCAATGCTTCACGCATAGCTCTTCTGAAAGCAATACGTTTTTCTAATTGTTCCGCGATTAAATCTGCTAATAAAGTTGCATCTAAATCAACTTTTTCAACTTCTAACACATTAATTGTAACTTGTCGATTAGAAGGTAAAATCTGTTTAATATTATTTAAAAGATTTTCAAGCCCGCTACCAAGTTCACCTACTAAAATTCCCGGTTTCCCAGTTTCAATACTTAATTGAATTTGATCATTTAAACCGTTACGGTCTATCTTAACATTCGCGATACTATTTATTTTTGAAATTGTATCTATATAAGTTCGAATTTGATCATCCTCTTTTAAGATATTAGCGTATTGATTAAAATTAGCATACCATGTTGATTTATGCTCTTGCGTAATACCTAATCTAAATCCTAAAGGATGTGTTTTTTGACCCATACAATTAATCCTTCAATATTATTTTTTTAAATAACTTCTTTCATAACCACTGTAATATGACAAGTTGGTTTTAAAATTTTAAATGCTCTTCCTTGAGCCCGTGGACGAATTCGTTTTAATTTCGGTCCTTCATCAGCAAAAACTGTCTCAATAATTAGTTTCTTTTTATCGAATCCATAATTATGTTTCGCATTTGCTGCAGCAGAATGAACAACTTGCCAAATAGGTCCACTCGCATCATAAGGTAGAAATTCTAATATCATTAATGCTTCTTGATAAGAACGCCCACGAATTTGATCTAAAACTCTCCTAATCTTGTGAGGAGACATTCGAATATATTTTGCTACTGCTTTAACAGATTGAGTATTTGACATAAGTGAAGTAATTATTTCTAAATTTATATTATTTCATTAGAAGATCGCGTTTTGAAAAAACTTCAAATTTTTGACTTCTTAATGAATACTTATTGATAATTTTGTTAACTTCGAAATAATTTTATGTTTAACATTTTAAAAAACGCGTAGAGTTACCATAATGATTCTTGTTTTTTCAAAGTTACTCTGGTTTTATAAAAAAGTTTAATTGTTATATAACTAAATTGGTTCGAAGTTTGAGAATCAGTACTTAGAAATTTATTAGTTTTAAAAACCTCATCAATGTAGATTTCTTTTACCCAAATATCAAAAAAATTAACGGAATAATTATTTTGTAATGAAAGAATTGGGGAATATAGAATTGCTAAAAGATTTTCACGTTCATTTTTATTTAATTCAAACAAATATAAGATATCATCAATTGCATAATAAATATATTTATTTTGAAAGCTATTTAAAACTAACTTAGCTATTAATGATAGTTTTTTTTCATATTTTATTTGAAACGTTTTAGACAAAATCTCATTTGACTTGGGATATTGAATCGGTTTTCCTTCACTTCTAGTTACTGACTTTCTTTTTTTTGCTATCGAGAATTCTTCATTACATCTACATCGATTTTTATATAGAATTTGATTCATTCTTTAATTTATTTAGCGTTTTGCTTTTCTGTCAGCTTTAATATGAGTTTTAAAAGTTCTTGTTGATACAAATTCTCCTAATTTATGGCCTACTAACTGATCCGAAATAAAAATCGGAACATGTTGTCTTCCATTATATACAGCAATTGTAAACCCAACCATACTAGGTAAAATAGTGGAAGCACGAGACCAAGTTGTGATTGTATCTTTTTTACTAGCCTTACTCATTTGATTAATCTTTTTTAACAAATGATAAGCAACAAACGGACTTTTTTTTAATGATCTTGGCATCTTAAAATTTTTTTTTCGTAATTGTAAAATTATTAAATTAATAATTAAGCGCGTCGACGAAGAATATATGCATCGCTTAATTTTTTCCGTTTTCTTGTTCTCATTCCTAAAGCTGGTTTACCCCAAGGAGTTAATGGACGTGTTCGACCAATTGGTGCTCTTCCTTCACCACCACCATGTGGATGATCACACGGGTTCATTACTGATCCTCGAACTGTTGGACGACGACCTAACCAACGTGTTCGACCAGCTTTACCACTTTGAACTAAAAACGCATCATTATTACCGACTTCTCCGATAGTAGCAAGACATTCTCTACGTACTAAACGAATTTCTTTTGAAGGTAAACGTAATGTGATGTAATTGCCTTCTTTTGCTAAAATTTTAGCAGATGTGCCACCCGCACGAACAATTTGACCACCACGATTCGGAATTAACTCAATATTATGAACTGATGTACCTAAAGGAATTTCTTCTAACGGTAGAGAGTTTCCAATATTTAAAGGTGAACCAGAACCAGAAAGAATGGTATCACCAACATTTAAATTTTTTGGTTGTAAAATATAACGTTTTTCACCATCCTTATAGTGAATCAAAGCAATTCGAGCATTTCTATTTGGATCGTATTCTATGGCAGCTACAAGTCCTTCAACACCGTATTTTTGGCGTTTAAAATCGATAATTCGATAAAGTCTTTTGTGCCCACCACCACGATGTCGAATAGTTATAACTCCGCGATTATTTCGACCTTTCTTACGATGATTCTTTCTGATTAAACTTTTCTCAGGTTTAACTTTTGTGATTTCACTAAAACTTGATAAGGCACGAGTTCTTGTACCAGGTGTATATGCTTTATAAAGACGAATACTCATAAACTAAATTATTTTTTTATTTCTTAACTATCGGTAAATAAGTTTATTACATCGCCTTCCGATAAAGTCACAATTGCTTTTTTATATTGTGGTTTCCAACCAATATATTTCCCAACACGCTTTTGCTTACGTGGAAGACGACATGTATTAACTTTGATAACTTTTACATTAAATAAATATTCAATTGCAGCTTTAATTGTAATTTTATCTGAATAACGATCTACAATAAAACTATACTGATTATTTTCTAGAAGTCTTGTAGCTTTGTCCGTAATAATAGGATATTTGATAACTTGTGCATTACTGCGAGAGAAATCAGAAGAATTAATCACAATAAATCTCCTTTATATCGTTTATTGCTAATGGTGTTAATATTATTTGTTTTGCTTTTAATAAACTAAAAGTGTTTAAGTTTGAAGCAGAAATTAATTCAACATTTGTTAAATTTTGTGTTGCTAATTTTAGTGACATTGTTTTCTTAGAAACAATTACTAAAAGTCTTTGATCTAAATTAATAGAACAATTCTGACAAATCTTTAAAAAACTTTTTGTTTTTGGTTCGATTGTTTCAGTTTCTAAATTTTCAAGAATTACTATATTATTCTTTTTGTTATATAGTAAAGTTCGTAAAGCTAATTGACGTTCTTTTTTATTCAGTTTTAAGAAACTTTGTTTTGGTTTTGGACCAAAAATAACACCACCACCTTTCCATAATGGTGAACGGTTTGAACCTGCTCGAGCGCGACCAGTTCCTTTTTGTTTCCATGGTTTACGACCACCACCTCGAACTTCACCTCTAGTTTTTGTTGAAGCAGTACCTTGTCTTTGAGAACTATAATGTCTCAAAAGATCTCTATGTAATAAATAATTACCTGCTGTTTCTGAGACAGTTAATTTTATTTCATGATTAACGTCTAATTGGTTTCCATCTATATCAAATGGAGTGTATGTTATGAATTTTTGAACGGTCATACTTTCTTTTGATAAATTTATTTAGAATTTTTATTATTTTATTCTTATACACTAAGGATAAAATTTATCCCCGCATTACTTTATTTTGAAATAAAGTTATAAAGAACGTGTCGCACCTGAAGGAACAATACTTAATAAATTACCAGGTTTACCTGGAACAGATCCTTTTATTACTAGAATATTTTCTTCGGAATTTATTTGAATAATTTTAAGTTTTTGAATCGTTGCAATTTTATTACCCATTTGACCAGCCATCTTTTTCCCTGGTAAAACACGACCAGGACTAGTACCCATACCAATTGAACCAGGTTCTCTATGATTCTTAGAACCATGACTCATAGGACCACGAGCGAAGTTATAACGTTTTTGTAAACCAGAAAAACCTTTACCTATACTTTTTCCTCGAATATTTACTAGTTGTCCTAGTGAGAATGATTCAACATTTAAAACTTGACCAATTTCAAAATCTTCACTATCGTCCACTCGAAATTCTCTTAAGTATTTTAAAGGTTGAATCTCGAATTTGTTCAAGTGACCTAATTCTGGTTGAGTTAATTTTTTATTTGAAACACTACCATATCCAATTTGAATGGAATTATAGCCATCATTTAACTGAGTTTTTATTTGTGTAATAACACAAGGACCTACTTTTAAAATTGTAACTGGAATAATATTGCCGAATTCATCAAAAATTTGAGTCATCCCAATTTTATTTCCTAATAAACCTACAGCCACAATATTCCTCCAAATTTATTTTTTATATGATTAACTCTTACTTTTTAGATTTTTAATTCCAAAATAAACTAATTAATATTAGTAAATTATTTTTAATAGTTTAAAAAATTTGCTGTATTTTGTCTATATAAGAAATATTAACACTGTTATTTATATTGATAACTTAATTACGTATTATTAGGTTAGAAAATTTGAATGGTTATTATTTAAAATTTAATTAGATATATAAAATATAAAGAAGAATTAAAATAAAATGGCAAAAGTTGTAGGAATTGATTTAGGAACAACAAACTCTGTAGTAGCAGCAATTGAAGGCGGTCAACCTAGTGTAATTATTAATGCTGAAGGTTTACGTACAACTCCTTCAATTGTTGCATATACAAAGAAACAAGAACTATTAGTAGGACAAATTGCAAAACGTCAATCGGTTCTTAATCCTGAGAATACATTTTTCTCTGTTAAAAGATTTATTGGTTCAAAAGAAGGAGAAACTTCAGAGGAATCAAAACAATTACCGTATAAAGTCGGAAAAGATCAAAATGATAATATTAAAATTAAATGTCCAGCCTTAAATAAAGATTTTAGTCCAGAAGAACTTTCTGCACAAGTTTTACGTAAGCTAATAAATGATGCTACAAATTATTTAGGACAAGAAGTAACACAGGCTGTTATCACAGTACCTGCATATTTCAATGATTCACAAAGACAAGCAACGATGGACGCTGGTAAGATTGCGGGTGTTGAAGTTTTACGAATTATTAATGAACCAACAGCAGCATCATTAGCTTATGGCCTAGATAAAAAACAAAATGAAACAATTTTAGTTTTTGATTTAGGTGGAGGTACATTTGATGTTTCTATTCTAGAAGTTGGTGATGGTATTTTTGAAGTTTTATCAACTGCTGGTGACACTAGTTTAGGTGGTGACGATTTTGATAATGTTTTAGTAAAATGGTTAATGAAAGATTTCAAAGAAAAAGAAGGAATCGATTTATTAAATGATATTCAAGCATTACAACGTTTAACAGAAGCAGCGGAAAAGGCAAAAATTGAATTATCAACGGTTGAAAAAACAACAATTTCATTACCATTTATTACAGCGAATCAAACGGGACCGAAACACATTGAACAAGAATTAACAAGAGACGTCTTTGAAAATTTATGTAAAAATTTAATTGATCGTTGTCGTGTTCCAGTAGAAAAAGCGTTAAACGATGCAAGATTAGATAAAGCTGATATTGATGAAATTGTTTTAGTAGGAGGTTCTACTAGAATTCCTGCTATTCAAAATTTAGTTGAATCATTAACAAATAAAAAACCAAACCAATCAGTTAATCCAGATGAAGTTGTTGCGATTGGTGCAGCAATTCAAGCAGGTATTTTAGCAGGCGAAATTAAAGATGTTCTATTACTTGATGTAACTCCTTTATCTTTAGGTGTAGAAACACTTGGTGGTGTTATGACAAAAATTATTGCTCGAAATACTACAATTCCAGTTAAAAAATCTGAAATGTTCTCAACAGCTGTTGATAACCAAACAAATGTAGAAATTCATATTTTACAAGGTGAACGTGAATTGGTTGCTGGAAATAAAAGTTTAGGAAATTTCAGATTAGATGGAATTCCAGCCGCGGATAGAGGTGTTCCACAAATTGAAGTTACCTTCGATATCGATGTAGATGGAATTTTATCAGTAAAAGCACGCGAAAAAGAAACGGGTGTAGAACAATCTGTAACAATTCAAGGTGCTTCAAACTTGAATGAAACGGAAGTTGAAGAAATGTTGGTGGAAGCGGAAAAATTTGCTTCTGCAGATAAAGAAAAACGAGAAAATATTGATTTAAAGAATCAAGCTGAAGCACTATGTTTCGAAGCTGAAAAAGAATTATCTTTATTTAAGGATAATATTTCAGAGGATAAGAAACAAAATATTACAAAACTTATTGAAACAATACGTGAAGAAATTCAAACTGATAATTTTGAATTATTAAAATCGAAAGTTGAAGAATTAAAAGCAAGTATGAAAGATATGGTTGCAAGTAATCCATCAGTTGATACTGATTCTAATTCAGATCCAATGTCTAACTTAAATGATTTATAATTTAAAGCATTTTTAAAATTTATTGTATTTTCAAAATTTTGAACGAATCTTAAGATTCGTTCAAAATTTTGCTATCATCAACAATAATACATTCAGTCGTCAAAATCATACTTGCAATTGATGTTGCATTTTGCAAACCAGATCTAGTCACTTTAGCTGGATCAACTACACCTTCCTCATACATATTTCCGAAAGTATTTGTAGCTGCGTTATAACCGACTTCAAATTCTTGTTGTTGAACTTTTTCAATAATAACAGGACCATTTATACCAGCATTTTCAGCAATTCGTTTTAACGGTGCTAAAATAGCTCGAGAAATAATCATAGCCCCAATAAGTTCGTCTTCTTTTAAATTCGTTTTAGCCCACGTCACAAGATTTTCAGATAAATGAGCTAGTGTTGCACCACCACCAGGAACAATACCTTCTTCTACCGCTGCACGAGTGGCATTAATTGCATCTTCTAAACGTAATTTTTTATCTTTCATTTCTGTTTCAGTTACTGCACCAACTCGGATAACAGCAATACCACCAGATAATTTTGCTATTCGATCTTGTAATTTTTCTTTTTCATAACCAGTGTCAGCAATATTAACTTGTTTTCTAAGTTGTTCACAACGTACATTAATTTCATTTAATGTTTGACCATTAGCAACAATTGTTGTTGTGTCTTTAGTTATGATAATTCGACGGGCTTGGCCTAAAAGATTTAATTGAATATTGTCTAAACTTAATCCAGCATCCTGTGTAATAACTGTACCATTTGTTAAAATAGCAATGTCTTCTAACATCTGTTTTCTTAATTCACCAAATCCTGGTGCTCTAATAGCTACAACATTTATAATACCGCGTAGTTTATTTAAAATTAATGTTGCTAATGCTTCTTTTTCAACATCTTCAGCAATAATTAAAAGAGGTCTTTTAGTTTTTGTAATTTGCTCTAAGATTGGTAATAAATCTTGCTGAACTAGAGTAATTCGTTTATCTGTTAAAAGAATATATGGATTATCATAAGATACTTCCATTTTTTCTGTATTTGTAATAAAATAAGGTGAAATGAATCCTTTTTCCAATTTCATACCTTCTGTAATCTCTAATTCTGTAACAATTCCTTTTCCTTCTTCTAAAGAAATAACACCTTCTTTTCCAACTTTTGCTAAAGCATCTGCAATTAATGATCCAATTACTTCATCATTACCAGCCGAAATTGATGCTACTTGTTTAATTGATTGAAGATCTTCAACAGGTCGGGCAAATTCATTTATTTGTGTTACTAAATATTGAGATGCTTTTTCCATTCCTAATTTTATTGAAATAGGATTTGCTCCAGCTGCAACATTTTTTAAACCTTCTTTCACCATTGCGTAAGCTAAAACGGTAGCAGTTGTAGTTCCATCACCTGCTACATCATTTGTTTTTGAAGCGGCTTGACGAATTAATGAAACGCCTGTGTTTTCAATATGGTCAGGTAATTTAATTTCTTTTGCAATTGTTACACCATCATTTACGATTTGTGGTGAACCATAAGATTTTTCTAAAACAACGTTTCGGCCTTTAGGTCCTAGAGTAACAGAAACAGCTTCTACCATTATTTCCATACCTCTTTCTAAAGCACGTCGCGCGTTATCTTGATATAAGATTTTTTTAGCCATATTATTAAATAAATTTATTTCAAAGAAAAGATAGTTAACATAGTAATTTAGTTTACTGATTATTTTTTTCGCAATATTAAAATCAAATTCCGTTAATTTTTTTTTAACTTTACTAAATTACAATCTTTGATTATAATATGATTATAAGATGATTGTTTTGGGCTTGTAGCTCAGTGGACTAGAGCACGTGGCTACGAACTACGGTGTCAGGGGTTCGAATCCCTTCTTGCCCAATCATAATAATTTCAAGTACTTTTAATATTCATGGGGTGTCGCCAAGTGGTAAGGCTGCAGACTTTGACTCTGCCATTCGTTGGTTCGAATCCAGCCACCCCAGTTATAGAAATTTGCACGAAAATAAGGTTCCCTAAAGCTAGGTTTTAATCTACATTCCTAACATAATTAAAGTAAAATGTAATTATTATCATCTAAATCGTAATATAATTATGGAAGCTAAAATTCAATTTATAAAAGGTCTTGATGAAAAAATATTACCTGATGTACGTTTGACACGCTCCCGTGATGGAAGTACTGGTACAGCAACCTTTCGTTTTAAAAATCCAAATATATTAGATAAGAATACAGCAAAGGAAGGAGAAATTACAGGAATGTATCTAATGGATGAAGAAGGCACATTAGAAACAAGAGATGTAAATGCTCGATTTGTAAATGGAAAACCAGAAGCAATTGAATCAATATATATAATGAAAAGTCCTGAAGCTTGGGATCGATTTATGAGATTTATGGAAAGATATTGTGAAACAAATGGTTTAGTTTTTACAAAAGCAAATTAAGAAAAAATTTACAACAAGTTAAAAATGCAAATATCCATAAGATGGATAAATGAATTAATAGATATCGAAAAAATTAATTTAAATGATTTAATCCTTAAATTGACACTTGAAGGTTTTAAAGTCGAGCAAACTTTAGAATGAGAAATAAATAATAGAGAAGAAATTGTACTAGATATTTTAGTAACAGCTAATCGATCAGATAGTTTATCTGTTCAAGAAATTTTTAATGAAATTGGAACATTATTAAATAAACAACCTAAAAAATTATTTTATTTAATCGAGTAGGTATCTTTGGATCAATTTCTCCAATTCTATCAAATCAGTTAACTATTAATTCTGAAATTTATATCTTTGAATTCGATTTAAAAGTAATTCAAGTTCAAAAAAATCAATTAGCAATGTATAAACTTTATGTTTTATATCCTAAAATTGTTAAAGATATAGTTTTTATTATTCACCAAAACATATCTTTTGATGAATTTAAAAAGTGGTTGTACATAAATAGAACAGAATATTTATCGGAAATAAATTTATTGGATCAATATCTGGATGATTCAATTCCTGAAGAACACGTTAGTTTATCCTTGTAATCAGTTTTTAAATCGAATGAAAAGACATTACAAACTAAAGATATCAAAATAATTGCTCCAAATTTACACAATTACCACTAGACACTTACGTGGCTTTATCTAATAATACGTAATTCATCAAAACCACGGAATACGAAGGTGAACAGTGATATTAGTCTATTATACTTTATTAAATTAGCTAAAATTCTATATATAATTCTATAGAAAAATATATAGAATTATCCACCTCCAACAATAGTTACGATTTCAATTTTATCCTCATTTTGAATCGTGATTTGATTCCAGTTTTCTTGATTAGAAATTAAATTGTTATATTCTAATACGAGTAAAGATTTATTGTAATTAAAATATATTATTAATTCTAATAATGTTAAAGGATAAGATGTTATATAGGTTTGGCCATTTAGATAAAACTGTCGGTTTTTTGACATGTAAAGTATTAAATTTTTTTTATAATATAATCTAGACGGAAATAAGTATTGACTGATATAATCTTCTAAAAGATAATTTGGCGGGTGTGGCCAAGTGGTTAAGGCAGTGGGTTGTGGTTCCACCATTCGCCGGTTCAAGTCCGGTCACTCGCCCTTGTTAAAAATTTCTTAATATTTAAGTGTTTTAAAAATTAATTAGTTGAAAATTTAATTGAATAGACTTTTATGTCACGTTATAGAGGACCTAAATTAAGAATTACTAGACGCTTAGGACCCTTACCAGGCTTAACAACGAAAAAATCGAATAAGTTAAACCGACCTGGTAAAGATGGGAATGCTAATGCAGATACAGGAAAAAAATTAACTGAATATGGTGTTCGGTTAGAAGAGAAACAAAAATTAAAGTTTAATTATGGTTTAACTGAAAACCAATTATTCAGATATGTGAAAGAAGCACGTCGCCGACAAGGTGTAACTGGTTTAATTTTACTTCAATTATTAGAAATGCGATTAGACACTCTTTGTTTTACTTTAGGTTTTGCAAAAAGTATTGCTCAAGCTCGACAACTAGTAAATCATGGTCATATTACTGTTAACAAACAAGTTGTAAGTATTCCAAGTTTTCAATGTCGATTAAGTGATATTATTGGAATTAAAGATAAAACTAGTTCTAAAACATTAGTTGAAAATAATATCAAAAATAATAAAGTTAGTGGTATTCCTAATCATTTAAAATTTGATAGTGCTAAATTAGAAGCACAGGTTTTAGACTACTGTGATCGAGCTGACGTTTCATTGCAATTAGACGAGTTACTTGTAATTGAGTATTATTCACGCCGTTAATAATACTTACTTTTATATTATAGTTAGATTTGTTTAAAAAACAATTGGTTTATATATTAAAGAATAGTTAAGTTATATATGTTAAAATTAAGATTGAAAAGATTAGGTAAAAAGGGTTCTCCTTCATACCGATTAGTAATAATGGAAAATACTTCTAGAAGAAATGGACGTCCCGTTGATGAAGTTGGTTACTATAATCCAATGACAAAAAATTATAAATTTGATACAGATAAAATTAAGAAATGGTTAAGTTATGGTGTTAAACCGACGGAGACTGTCTTAAATTTATTAAAAAAAGCAGAAATTATCTCGTAATAACTTAAGCTATCTTTTATAAAGCTTAATACTTTTATCTTTGATTAGGGTTTTAAAATTAATTTTAAAACCCTAATCAAAGATAAATTATTTTTTAATTAGTGTTTCTTATGAACTTAGATAATTAATTTACCAAGGTTTTAGTAATATACAATTTTTATATAGACGTTATAATCAATTAACAATTTGTTATAATAGATATTAATAAATTATAAACTAATAATAATCTCATTATGTCTCATTTTACTCATATGAAAACGAGTTTTCGAAATTTATTTTATTTAGAGAAAGCTCTTAATAGATTAAATATTAAATATAAAGAACAGGAAAAAATTAATAATTCTACAGATTTATCCAACATGAATTTAATAATTCCACAAGCAAATGGTTACGATATTGAATTTGCTTGGAATGGCCAAGTTTACGAATTAGTTGTTGATGTTAGTTTCTGGGAACAAGCTTGTCCAATCGAAAGTTTTGTTGATAAAGTTTCTAAGCAATATGCGGGTGAAGTAATTATTGGTGAAAGTCATAAAATGGGATTTCAACCAGTTAAATATCAACAAAATGTAGATGGGTCGAATACAGTAGTTTTAGAACGTTGGAATCAAAAATTTTAAAATATAATTAAAAAAGAATTTTTGTTAACGATTAAGTAATATTGATTAGGTTAGATGATCTATTATATAGAATAAATCGTTTAACTTTTTAATGTTTTGACTGATATTCCTTTGACACTATTTATCTATCGTGAATAGTTCACCAGTCATAAGATGTTTTGTTAATACTAATGTAGATAGAAGAATAAATTTCTAATTTCATAAACCGAATTTATTCTTCATCTACATCTAGACTATATACAAAGCTTGTTGGTTTTCCACGTAGCATAGATTTTGCTAATGATAAAGATTTTTGAGCTGCAAAGTAACTTTTTCGTTTCCAATTTGCTTTTCTTGTATTTCTTTTCATTTTTGATGTTCGTTTCTTAGGTACAGCCATGAGTTTTTTAATTTCTTAGTTGATTACATCTCTAGAAATATACTTTAAATTTTTTCAAAAGTCAATTGTTTATAAATTAAGTTTTCTGAAAATAATGGAGAATAATTCTATAAGCTTATAAAACTAAAAAAGGTTGATTGGAAAATTTTGAATAAACATTCCTTAAGTGCTATGTTCGAATGAATGATCCCGCTAAAACCTCTCCTAAGCTCATTATTAAGCCCAATAATAGCTCCCAAATCTCAAACCCAATATAAAGAAGATATAACTGGAGATTATTTAAAATTGTTCAAGATATTATTGATAACTAGATTCTGAACATCACCAGTGGGTACATTGATAAGTTCTAGCGTTGTTAGTGTCATTTATTTTATTAGACTTTGATTTCTGTAGTAATAATAAATAGAGTTCAAAAATTCTGAATCTAAATTCTATTTATTATTTAGTTAAATTAAAAACTTTGGCATTGAACTATCTTCCCAGGAGGTCCCCCTCCAAGTATTGTCGTCGATTTATAACGTTTCACAACTGAGTTCGAGATGGATCAGTGTGGTTCCGCTTAGTACACTAGAAACACCAAAGCAAAAAGTACTTTTTAAAAAAGTACTGAAATAAAGTAGGTATTCTTTAAGAATACATACTTTGTTTATTAAAAATTCAAGTCTTCGGTCTGTTAGTACATCTCAGCTACATTTATTACTAAATTTACACTTAATGCCTATCAAACGGTTAGTCTTACCGTGACCTTATTCACTTACGTGATGAGAATACTTATCTTAAGGTGGGCTTCCCACTTAGATGCTTTCAGCGGTTATCCACTCCATACATAGCTACCCAGCGTTTACCGTTGGCACGATAACTGGTACACCATAGGTATGTCCTTCTCGGTCCTCTCGTACTAAAGAAGGCTCCTCTCAATATTCTAACGCCTACACCGGATATGGACCGAACTG
>Ga0209712_10000346_pt1 | contig 41918 bp, 32 predicted proteins | sample ArcOceMetagenome_FD_187443 | JGI IMG/M metagenome (GOLD analysis project Ga0209712, IMG submission 187443) | Marine eukaryotic phytoplankton communities from Arctic Ocean - Arctic Ocean - Greenland ARC118M Metagenome (SPAdes) (version 2) | ecosystem: Environmental > Aquatic > Marine > Oceanic...
GCCTCCTTAACCCATCTGGTTGATCCGCAGGTCTCGTCAACTTTAACCACTCCTTATAATTCTCATGCGACTTATTCGTATCCACGAAAATATCACCATACTTATCTCCTTCATGCGGTCGCTCGATGCGTACCCGTTGATGCCAACAATGCATTCCCGAAATCGGGTCAGGGTGAACAGCATGCGTAATGTTTTGATGTACACCACCATCCGACCAGAAGATCCGTTTACTATCACTATCCGTACTATCGAAGGGTCGAACGCCTGACATGGTTTTCATTTTCCAACCACCCTTCCCATCGTTTTCAATATTGACGGTATTGGTTGCCCAGCGGTTACCTTCATCTTGTTTTCGTCGCCATCGACCAAGGTGATGCGAGCAAGCAACCACCCCAGGTTTCATCCCTTGCGTCACCCAAACCTTATCAATAAAATATCCGATGTCCGTATTCAATCGAACCAAGTCGCCCGTTCTGAAATTCCAACGTTCTGCATCATCGGGATGCATCCAGATAGGATTTCGGTTGGCAATTTCCATCAACCATTTCGCATTTCCAGAACGAGAGTGAATCAAAGTCGGCAAGCGAAAAGTGGGTAGTAAAACATATTCGCCTTTTTCTTTGTCCAATTTATCATTATGTATATGACTCTTGATATAAGTTGGAATCGCATATTCTTCCCATTTCCAATCCGCCAAGGTTTGCGAGTAAAATTCATTTTTACGACTCGGTGTTGGGAAACCTACTAAGGCTTCTCCTTTGATCATCACACCAATATCTTTTCCATCCTTGCGAATCACTTTTGATTTTTCATCCACGACAGAACCTTTCAATTGTTCTTCCGAAAGTGTAAACTCATGTTTGGAGTAACTGTGTTTTTCTACTTCGAAGGCACCATGCTTTTTCATATAATCCAACTCGGTCAATCCTTCTTTTTTAGCAGCAGCAGGCAGTCCTTTTGTATTTTCAAAAATGTACTGGTAGTACTCGTCAATTTTAATTTTCTCCCCAGGACGGTAAGGTGACTCGAAATGTTTTCGAATACCCATACTTCCATCTGGATCAATTCTCCAACTCAACTCAATCCAAAATTCATCTTCTTCCCATACTTCTCCCGGATTGGATTCGTAGGTAAATTCTACAGGCTTGCCAGCTCGACGTGCCGCTTCTCGCAGCACAGGTTGACGGAAGGCAATCCACATTCCTGAGTGCGTCGCATAACTATTTAAATCATGTCGTTCAGCAGAGTGTCCCATCGGTAAAACATAATCTGCAAAGAAGGCCGTCTCATTCCAAGTCGGCGTCATCGCTGCATGCAAACCAAATTTCTCTTCATCCAAGTATGCTTCCATCCAAGAGAATCCATCAGGATAAGTCCACACCGGATTAAACACTCTAGAGAAATAAACATCCATCTTACCTCTACCCTCTTTCATAAAATGCGGCAACAAAAAACTCATTTCAAACATCGCCAAAGGATACTCATTCGGGAAATGCATATTGTTCCAAAACTTCTGTCCTGGAGGAGTGGTATGAAATTTTGGTTTAAATTTATTCCAACTATTCGGTGAAGTTCCACCGACGGTTCCAACACTTCCAGTCAATACATTTAAGAAATGTAAACATCTTGAAACACACCATCCACCTAAGTTTCCACTTGCTGCACTTCGCCAATTGTGCGTGGCAAATTTTTCTCCTGCCTCTCCTATTTTTATCGCGCACTCGCGAATCATTTCTGCTTTGACCCCACTTTCTCCTTCTGCCATTTCAGGTGTGTATTCCGCATACTCACCTGTCATTTTTTCAATATAGCTTTCAAAAGTGTGTGGCGTATCTGGGTGACGTTTTTCTAAATAAGTTTCCCAGTTCGTCCAGTTTTCCAAAAATGGTCGATTGTATAATCCTTCTTCTAAAATGATTTTTGCCATAGCTAACAAAACTGCCGCTTCCGTTCCTGGATACGAAGGCATCCAATAATCAGACATACTTGCCGTATTAGAAAGTCGTGGATCCATCGTCGCCAATTTCGCCCCTTTCATTTTTGCTTCGATGATTCGCTGTGCATGTGGATTAAAATAATGTCCACTTTCCAAGTGCGCAGAAATCAACAAAATGAATTTCGCATTGGCATGATCTGGAGATGGTCGATCATATCCGTACCACACATTATAACCAAGTCTTGCTCCTGACGAACAAATATTGGTATGTGAATTATGTCCATCAACTCCCCATGCTTGAATCACACGATTGGCATATCCTTCATGTCCGGGACGACCTACGTGATAAGCAATTTGGTTGTGTCGATCTTCCTGCATGGCTTTTCGCATTCGTCCTGCAATGTCATCAAGCACTTCATCCCAAGTGACTCTATCCCATTTCCCTTCGCCTCTTTTCCCTGCTCTTTTTAATGGATATAATATACGGTCTGGGTCGGTTATTTGATTAATAGTTGCTGGGCCTTTGGCGCAGTTTCTTCCACGGCTGCCAGGATGATATGGGTTGCCTTCGAACTTTCGGATTTCGTTGGTATCCTTATCGACGTAGGCAGTTAAGCCGCAAGCACTTTCACAATTGAAGCAAGTCGTTGGAACGATGGTATAGTTCTTTTTGACTTTTTTTGGATGTTCGGTTGCTTCGTATTCTGTCCAGTTGTCCCACTCTTCGATGGGTGGAAAACTGGTTAGTTTCCCTGGGTCAGATAGACTTTCCAAAGGAACTTGAGTATCTTCTTCGTGGAGGTTTTGAATTAAGCCAATCTTTTCTGCTATTCGTTCGATTAATGATGGTTTATGTTTTGCCATGTTTTTTATTTTTTTTAGCCCCTGACTTGGACTGACTATTATGGTTTTTTATAGTGCTCTCGCTTGGTATTATTTTTTATGCCAAAACCCAAAATGGGGAAAGTCTTAAAAAGCCATAAAAGTCAGTCCAAGTCAATAGCTAAATTTTTAACTTAAAGGGATTCGTTGTGGTGCTTCCACCCAAATATCTTCTGTAAACCAAATTCCAATTAATACCGTCGCTCCAGCTACAGCCAACATCGTTGCACTACCGCCGCCGAAGAATAAGATTAACATTGGAATTACATTTCCCAAAAGTAATACACCCATCCAGAATTTATTTTTGTATCGTCCTCTTACGATCATGTCAACGGTGCGCTTTGCATCATTAGTAGGATGTGTCATTGTCAACTCCATCAACATGGTAAATAGATTGACCACCACTCCTACTAACATGACATATTTCAAAAAGGGTAACCAATTCGTTCCATTCTCAACAAACAAAGAAAGGATGCCAAAGATCGCAGCGCCTGCCATAAAACTATGTACTAACATATGAATGGCCAAGGTTGGGCTTTGCCAAAAATCTCGTCCTTTCGCTTGCGCAAAAAGGAACGCGGTATAAACTGCTACGACTACTGCCGTAATCGCGGTCAACCACATCACCGGTGTTTCGATTGCTGTCCAACCAAACCAATTGACTACTGCCAATACGGAAAGTAATCCACCATATATGGTAATCGCATATCCCCCTTTCACTAACCATGATCCCCAATGAGGACGCAGTAAAACAAATAAAAACCTTTTTGGCTGATCTAAATCCATGATTAATAAAACGCCAGTTGCCGCTAAAAAGAAAACGCCTAATCCAAGTCCAGACCAAAGTATCATCGGATTCACTTCTGCAAATCCAAATGCCCATGCTAAGAATGGAACTAAGAAGGCACCTGCTGAAATTGCTTTTGTCCAAACATATCCAGATACTTCCCATCCCCACAAAATGCCTTTGTCGGCAACATCGTAAGTACGAGTGGCTTTACCTTTATCTTCGTATTTATCTTTCCCCATCAAAACATCAATAGATTTTTCTGGGCCTGATTTTTTTAATTCATTAACTGACACACCTTTCTCTTGTTCCAATAATGCAGTAACCAAATCACCATTGGAGAAAGCCATTTTTTCTGCTTCTTTAGCAAAATGACCAACGCCCATAGATTGAGAACTCCAAAAGTATTCATCTGATTTTTCAGTTGCAGAAGGATTCAAAGAAGCATCATCTGCATCGATATAAAATAGATTGGGAACGGTTCCTTTTTCAGGTTTCCGCACTTTGACTGGTTGCCGAGAAAGGAGTTGAGTGATTTTAGAATTGGGGTCATGCATATCTCCTGAAATAATTGCCTCCTCTGGACAAACATTGACACAAGCTGGCTCTAGCCCAACATCTACGCGGTGTGCACAATAATTACATTTTGCTGCGGTGTGGGTTTCTGGGTCAATGTAAAGTGCATCGTAAGGACAAGCTTGCATGCAAGATTTGCAACCGATACAACGGTCTTTGTCAAAATCTACAATTCCGTCCTCTCGAAAATATAATGATTCCGTTGGACAAATTTCTACGCAAGGTGCATCAGTACAATGGTTACAGCGCATAACGGAAAACAAGCGGCGGGTGTTAGGGAATTCTCCTTTTTCCACTTGCTTCACCCAAGTACGATTGACGCCCACGGGAACTTGATGTTCCGATTTGCAGGCGGTGGTACAGGCGTGACAACCGATACATTTTCGATTGTCGATTACGAATCCATATTTCATGTAGTTGATTTTTCGTTATAGTAGCGGTTCGCTTTAGCTGCCCGCATTTTTTTGATAAAAAAATAAAAGTTACTATTCAGCACACCATTTTGTAATGAATTGAACGCAGAGACACAGAGGCGCAGAGATTCCCACTAAGAAATGTGAACTAAATAGATTCAGAACTTTCACTACTTCTTTTGTCCTTATTTTCCCCTTTGAAATCAATCATTTATCCAGATAAACTCATGCTTTCAAAGCAAAAACTAAAAACAAAATAAGCGACCCAAAATTCTGAATCTATTTTATTTGCATTCATAACATGTTTTTTTCTTAGAAAAAAAATAAAACGCTGCGTCTCCCTCTCTCTGCGTTAAATTCATTCCTTAATATTTAGTGCTGAATAGTTACAAATAAAAGAACAAATAAATCACGTTGACTAAATACTCTGTAACAAAAATTTATTTAATTACCGTTTGCTTTAGCTAACGGTAAAACAGAAAGTGTTTAGGGCTTTAGCCACACTTATGATCATGTGTCGAAAGCCTCGGCTCTACTTTTATTTTCCGCCCGTATGGCCAGTAATAAATTATAAAACTAACTTTTGTTACAGAGTACTATATCTAACTTACCTTTATTTTTAATCTTGAATATACATTTGGTTTTAATTACAAAAACCCAAGGCTGCGCCTTGGGTTTTTGGCAGGCAGCTAAAGCGACTCGCTACTTTAAAGTAGAAGGACAAACAAAATCCGAAGTTGGAACCTTGGAAGCTGAAATGTCATCATACTTGCCTTGCACATTAACTATTTTATCAAAGCCTCTTGATTTCAAGATCGAAGCGGTGACTGTTGATCGGTAACCACTTCGACAATGCATGTAGTATTTTTTCTTTTTGGAAATTTCACTCATGTTATCATTAATGAAATCCAAAGGGAAATTTTGGGCATTTTCAATTTGCTCGCCAATGTATTCCGTTGGCTTTCGAACATCTAACACATTGATCTTTTTAGAATACTTTTTCTCAAAAGTTTTTACATCAATCGTTTCGATCGTATCTATTTCACGTTCTTCTTTTTTCCATGCCTCAAATCCGCCTTTCAAATATCCAACTGAATTATCGTAACCGACTCTTGCCAAACGTTTGACCGTTTCTTTGTTTTTTCCTTTTGGTGCAACAATAATAATTGGCTGCATCAAATCTGGAATCAAGGCTCCTACCCAAGGGGCAAAACTTCCATCCAAACCTATGAAGATCGAGTTAGGAATAAAGCCTTTGACAAATTCTTCTTTCGATCTAACATCTAAAATCAATGCATCGGTTTCATTCGCTACTACTTCAAATTCCCGAGGCGACAATGATTTTGCGCCACGCTTCATTACGGTGTCGATACTTTCATAACCTGCTTTATTAAGCGCTGCATTTTTCTGAAAATAAATTGGCGGAGGAGCCAAACCATCCGTTACTTCTTTGACAAATTCCTTCTTCGTCATATCTGCTCGAAGCGCATAATTGGTTTCCTTTTGGTTGCCCAAAGTATCCCAAGTTTCCGAACTCATATTTTTTCCACAAGCGGAACCTGCACCATGCGCTGGATAAACCAACACATCATCAGCCAATGTCATAATCTTTTTTCGTAAGCTATCATATAACCAACCAGCCAAATCTTCCTTAGTCAATATTCCATTTTTCTGCGCCAAATCTGGTCGTCCAACATCACCTATAAATAAGGTGTCTCCGGTGAAAATTGCATAATCTTTTTTCTTCGCATCTTTCAAAAGGTAGGTTGTACTTTCTGGCGTATGCCCTGGCGTATGCAAAACGGTGATCGATACTTTTCCTAATTTGAATACTTCTCCATCTTTAGCTAAATGTTTTTTGTATTCCGTTTCTGCTGTGGGGCCATAGATGATTTTAGCTCCAGTTTTTTTTGCTAAATCCAAATGTCCAGAAACAAAATCTGCATGAAAATGAGTTTCAAAAATATATTTAATTTTCACACCATTCGCTTTTGCTTTGGCAATATATGGTTCTGTTTCTCGAAGCGGATCGATAATCGCAGCTTCTCCATTGCTCTCAATATAATATGCACCTTGTGCTAAACATCCTGTATAAATTTGCTCTACTTTCATTTGAAAAATTAATTTTATGTTTCTTTAATCCTAATCTCAACACAACGATATTTCTGTTTTCAAACTTACTTCGTGATGTAAATCACACTTATCCATTTATTTATATTTTTCTATTTCCTAAAATCTCCACCTTTAATTTGTTTGGCCAAAATATGAATAAAGTTTCATATTTTATAACTTCGGAACAAACAGATTATATTTTGATAAAAAAAACAGGTTAGCACTTTAAAATCTCTTCCGAAGGATTCGGAAACATTTCACCTTCGTCTTCGCCAAGTCTAGATTTTAGGCATTGGAAATCTTTTTCAATAAGAATAAATAAATCTTCTTCGCTATTAATTTTTATTCGATTTACAATAACACCTTGATTAGTCGTCGTCCACTTTTTAGCAATGGAATTTGAAACATTTACGGTGATTGCATTTGAGTCAAAAGAGGTATTAATTTCACTTCCATGAAATTGCTGCATGATATAATTTATACTTTGCAAAGGTAAGTTTCCAAATTTGATGACCTCTTTTACGATTCCTTTTTCCTAGAATTCTTTTATTTCGTTTTGAGTTAATCGAAGCCTAAGGGAGTTGCCTTTTATTCTTAGTTTCATTTTTTTTAATTATTCAGCAAGTCTGGAAAATTTGGGGAAATCCATCATTCTAAATCCATCATCATTTTCATTCATCCTCATTAGTCTGCAAGGCATATTCCTGATATTGATGATCCGTTTTTTTATCAAAAAAATCAACGGCATGTTGAATTCGGATAAAGAAGTTACCCTCGCCAATTTTCTCCACCACATCTGCTCGATGCAGAATATCTCGAATCGGTCCTTTTACTCCTACAAACTTAAATTGAATTTTTCGATCATAACAAAATTCAATCACTTCTTTCATCGCATGCACACCACTACTATCCACTCCATTCATACTGTCAGCATCTAGGATAAATAACTTTAAGGCTTTCCCTTTATTTAAGATTTCTGTTTCTACTTTTTCTTTAAAAAAACTAACGTTTGCAAAATACAATCGAGCATCAAATCTAAAAATCAAAATGTCCTCCCGAACTTCAAGATGATCAAAACGGTCGGTATTTTTGTAGTGCGGTTTGCCAGGAATTTTTCCTAAAACAGCGGTATGTGGCTGTGTCGTTCTGAAGATAATTAAGCCTAGAGAAAGCACTACTCCAATCAAAATACCTTCTTCAATTCCCAAGGCAAGCGTTCCCAAAAAGGTAGCCAACATCATCAAAAAGTCACCTCGATCAGTATGCCATAAATGTTTCGCTTCTTTAAAATCTATCAATCCAAAAACTGCCACCATAATTACGGATGCTAAAATTGCCTTTGGCAAATAATAAAAAAGTGGTGTCAAAAATAATAAAGTCAAGGCAATCAACGCTGCACTAAAAATAGAAGCCATTCCTGTTTTTGCACCAGTTTGGTTATTGACTGCCGTTCTTGAAAATCCACCTGTAGTTGGAAATGATTGGAAAAGTGCACCGCCAATATTTGCCATTCCTAAAGCTATAAGCTCTTGATTCGGAACGACTTGATAATTTTTATGTTTGGATTGAATTGCTTTGGCTACCGCAATACTTTCCATAAAGGAAATAAATGAGATCGTAAAAGCAATTGGTAACAATGCTTTTACATCTTCAAAATTTAGATTTGGAATACCAAAAGCAGGTAATCCTTTTGGCACTTCACCTACAATATTCACTCCTTCATTATGCCAGCCTAATCCCCAAACAGCAAGAATCCCAAACACCACAGCTAGTAGTGGTCCAGGAATTGGCAGCTTGACTTTTTTTACTAAAAGAATCAAACCGATGGCTACTATTCCGATCGTGAAGGTTTGAATATTGACTGCATCGAGATTCGAAAAAGCACTTCCAATAATCTCATGAATATAATTACTCCGTGGAATATTGATCCCTAATAAATATTTGAGTTGAGAAAAACCGATGATCAAAGCTGCTGCTGAAGTAAACCCAGCAATCACCGGATGGGAAAGAAAATTAACTAAAAAACCTAATTTAAAAATGCCCATCAACAACTGAATTGCTCCAACCATCAATGCTAATAAAATCGCTAATCCAACAAATTCTGCACTCCCCGTTTCGGCAATTGCTCCCACTCCAGCAGCAATCAAAAGTGCCACCATCGCCACCGGCCCAACGGCCAATTGTCGAGAGGTTCCAAAAACTGCATATAATATTAAGGGAATTATCGACGCATATAATCCATAAATTGGCGGCATTCCTGCTAACATCGCATAAGCCATTCCCTGCGGAATAAGCATTACTCCAACGGTCAAACCTGCCACTAAATCTCCTTTGAAAAAATCTGAATTATACTGCGGTAACCATTCTAAGATTGGAAAATATTGCTTGAAGTTCATCTTCTCTTGTTTATTATTCTTAGCTATTTCTTGGAAATTTAAGCTCTCCAAAATTTATTTTATATCAAAATCAATTCGACTGCAAGTTCTGATATTTAAAAATCAAAGTCCGTAACTTTCATCACAAAAGATTGATTTTATTCCGTTCCAACGCAACAACTCCATTCTTTTCCAATTGTTTGAGTAATCTTGATACGGCTTCTCGCGAAGCATTTAAGTCCGCCGCAATTTCTTGGTGAGTGGAATGGATAACCTTTGAATTGTGTGCGACCGCTCTTTCTTTTAAATATTCCAAAAGCCGTTCATCCATTTTTTTAAAGGCGATACTATCTATCGTTTTGATCATTTCTTTCATGCGAGAATCATAGGAACGCATCACAAAATTTTTCCAAGTTGGAAATTTTGACATCCATTCATCCACATACTTTACAGGAATTCCAATCACCGTTGAATCATCTTCCGCTGTTGTTCTGATATCACTTACCTTATCCATCATACAGCAAGAAAAAGACATAGAGCAGGTTTCCCCCGCATACAAATAATATAATAATAATTCTCTGCCATCTTCCTCATCCTCCCGAACTACTTTGATAGAGCCTTTGACCAAAAGTGGAACTAACTTCACATAACTTCCAAAATTCATAATCACTTCTCCTTCTCGAAAGTGTTTGAGGAAGCCTACTTTAGCAATTTCCTTTTGCAAAGCAAATTCTGCCAAACTTGGGAAATTTTGATGAACGAGTTCGAATATTTCTTGGTTAAAATCTTCCATTATTTATTTTTATTCGTTTGACGTTGAAAGTTTGACGTTCTACGATCACCCTACGATTTTATTTTTTATTATCAATTTTAGTTTCAATTCGGACGAGTCGTTTTTCCAATTGCATTAGTTTCTCCAAAATTAAGATATGTGTTTTCTTCGCATCAATTCCCACGGGACTAGAATCGCTATGAATCTCTTTGGCAATGGAATCAAAGGTTTCTTGATCAATTTTTAAATTGATGATTAATCGGTTTCAAACATTACAAAATAGGTGACTTTTTTCATTTGTCTAAACCAAAGAGAAGCACTTTGGTTGCAAAGTGCTTCTCTTAAAATTTATATTTTACATATTGCATTTGCAATTTTCTAAACACTCAATGATCATCGAAACGTCTTTTTCCTTCAAAGAATACATCACACTTCTCCCCTCTCGTTTGGCTGATAAAATCCCTTTTAATCTCATATTTTGCAGATTGTGAGAAGTGAGTGATTGCTCTGAACCTAACATTGCACAAATCTCTGAAACTGATAACCGAGGATGTTGTTCCAGCAAATGAACAATTGCTAATCTCATGGGGTGAGCAACTGTTTTTAAAATAAAGGCGATGCGCTCTAACTTCTCCACCAACTCATCATTCATTATATTTTTACTTTCCATTCTACAAAATATGAACATATTTTCATAAATCAAAATTGGGAATAGTTCGGAAAGGCTAGACTAGAAGAAATGAGTTTGGAGTTTTATATTTCCTTTAAATCAATGTGAGTTCGGAGCGCTTAGATGAGTTAGAGGTTACAACTCAACTAATCATAAAATCTAAAGATTCTATTTTTAACCACAGAGAAAACGGAGAATAGACACAGAGAAAACAGAGGTTCTTGCCAACATGTCTCTGTTTTCTCCGTGTCCATTCTCTATTCTCTCTGTGGTTAAAATATTATACTCCTAATCTCACTTTACTTTAGTATTTAGAATAAATTCAAGAACCGTTTCTCCCCCTCACCACCACAACTCATCCTTACCTGAATCACCATCGAAGAAAAAATAGTCAACAAAATAATCACTATCAACGCCTCCTGCATTCCAAAAAAATCAGCGATAATTCCGGTCAACAAAGCTCCAATCGCATAACCTAAATCTCGCCACATTCTAAAAACGCCAATACTTTCTGCCCGCTGAGTAGGATGTGTGGAGTCGGCGATTCCACTTATAAAATTAGGATAAACCATCGCTGTCCCCCAACCTAATAATGCCGAGGCAAAAATGACTAGACCAAATTTTTGAAAAAATAAAATACCGACCAGCGCAATCGCTTGCAATAACATTCCCCAAAACAATAAATCTTTTTTACAAAAATGATCGCCCATCTTGCCTGTTATTAATTGTCCAAGTCCCCACACAGCAGGGTATACGCCCACCACAATTCCAATTTCATCTAGACCAAAATTCTTGGTAATTAAAAATAAAGGAAGCAATCCCCAAACCATTCCATCATTCAAATTATTGATTAATCCTGCTTGCGAAATACTCCCAAGATTGGGGTGCAAAATGGAAGTTTGCCAAAATAAATTCTTAAAAACCTTTTGCTTACTTGCTTTTTCTTCGCTAGCCAAATGACTTTTCGTATCTCGAATCAAAAATACACTTCCTAAAAATCCAGCAACGGCCAAACCAATTCCAATGTAAAATGGATAAGGTCGCAAACCATAATTATCTGCAATCCAACTCGTCAAAAAAGCAACAATTCCGACCGAAAGATAACCTGCAAATTCATTAATCCCCATCGCCAATCCTCGATCTTTTTGTCCAACCAAATCAATTTTCATAATCACCGTACTCGACCAAGCCAGCCCTTGATTAATTCCTAACAAGACATTTGCAAAAATAATCCAATCCCAACTGGGCGCATACATTAAAATAAATGGAACGGGCAAACCGAATAACCAACCTAAAATCAGCAATCTTTTTCGGCCAATTGTATTCGCCATTTTTCCCATAAAAAAATTAGCGGCAGCTTTCGAAATTCCAAATACGACGATGAAAGAAAGGATGGCCGTTTTTGCAGCCATTCCAAATTCGACTTCTGCGATGGATGGCAAAATACTTCTTTCCAATCCCACCATTCCGCCAACAAAGGCATTGATGAGAACGAGTACGGAAAATTGCTGCCAATTGTTTTTTAAACCGAGTTGTATTTTTTCCAATGAGTTTTTGTTTAATCTTTACAAAAAAAATATTGACAAAAGTACACAAATTTAAAAACCTACCTTTAACTCGGATTACACTTTGACACATAATTGAATTTTACGCAAGTTATTGAACACCCATCATGTGGCAATTTTATGGAGGCTAAATTATTATGATCTTTTATCTTCCCACTTTTTCCCCACACGGATATATAAAAATCTACGTCTAAAAATCTCTTGCATAAATACTGCGAGAGATTAAATACAGAAAATGATTTTCTAATTACTTTAATTTTGAATTAAACATTTCTATTTTCGCCTTTTCAATTTTCTCTTTATTAAAATCATATAATAATGACTAAAAAAATAGTAGCCCTCGGGGCAAGTAATAGCAAGAATTCTATCAATAAAACGTTAGCCACTTTCGCAGCTAATCAAATTGAAAATGCAACAGTAAATGTTTTAGATTTAAATGATTTTGAAATGCCCATCTATGGGATTGACAAAGAAATGGAATCAGGCGTCCCTACCCTAGCGCATGATTTCAAAGCACATTTGAAAAATTCGGATGGAATCATTATTTCATTTGCCGAGCACAATGGAGCATATTCTGCGGCATTTAAAAATATTATGGATTGGATTTCTAGAATAGAAGGTTCTACTTGGGAAGATAAACCAATGCTTTTATTAGCAACTTCTCCAGGAGGACGAGGTGGAATGACTGTCCTCGAAATTGCCGTAAATAAATTTCAACATATGAATAAAAACACCATCGCTAGTTTTTCACTTCCTTTTTTTGGAAATAATTTTTCTGAAGAAAATGGAATTACCGAGGACGATTTATTCAAATTATTTAAGGAACAATTAAAAATATTTACATTAGCGTTGGGCAAATAAGTTCATAGACAAAATTAACGGTAATTTTTGGTGATCTATTTTTGCACCCTCCGTAATCCGACTCTCCGAGTCGTTTTTTATTTCTTCGATTTTCCAAATCGAAGAAATAAAAAACGACTTGAAAAGTCGTCGAACGATTATCGATTCGGAGAATCAGATTACGGAAAACAAAATAGCATAACAGTACATTTACAAAAAAATAAAAATCAATTTCATATGAAAGTATTAGGAGTAAATCAACCCGGTGGATTTGAAAATTTAGCCATCATCGAAAAGCCAGATCCAACTCCTGCGGCAGGGCAAGTGGTCGTAAAATGGCACGCCACCTCACTAAACTTCCATGATTATTTGGTGGCAGTTGGTGGTATTCCAGTTCCCAACGAGCGAATTCCGATGTCTGATGGAGCAGGTGAAATTATCGCTATTGGCGAAGGAGTGGATGAATGGAAAGTTGGAGATAAAGTGATGTCTATGTTTTTCCCAAATTGGCTGGAAGGAAAACCGACCTTAAAAAAAACGATGTTCATTTTGGGAGAAACCATTGATGGCTGCATGGCAGAGCAAGCTGTTTTGCCAGCAACTGCGGTGACAAAGATTCCAGCTGGATATACTTACGCAGAAGCTGCTACCCTACCAACGGCCGGCTTAACTGCTTGGCGAGCATTGATGGTTGAAGGAAATATTGAAGCGGGTGACAAGGTGCTCATCGAAGGAACTGGAGGCTTATCCATTTTTGCTTTACAATTAGCAAAAATGGCGGGAGCAAAAGTTTTCGCAACTACTTCCTCCAATGAAAAAGCAGCACGACTCAAAGAAATGGGTGTCGAAGCCGTTGTCAATTATCAAGAAGATGAACGCTGGGGAAAAACTATTTTTAAAATGACCGGCGGTGGTGTTGATCATGTCCTTGATGTAGGAGGTGGAAGTACGATGAGAAATTCTATCGAAGCTGCGGCAATGAATGGACACATTTATTCGATTGGAATTCTAGGAAATGGACGGAAAGGAGAAATCACTTTTCCTAAGTTATTTTTTAAACATTTACGCATGACGGGCTTGGCTGTCGGAAGTGTCATGATGCAAAATAAAATGGTCGATGCGATCAACATTAATGGAATGAGACCAATTATTGATCGGAGTTTTGGCTTTGACCAATTGGCGGAAGCATTTCAGTATCAAGCAACTGGAAAGCATTTTGGAAAAATTGTTTTGGAGTGGTAATTTAATTTTCGTAACTATTCAGCACTAAATATTAATGAATGAATTGAACGCAGAGACGGGGAGACGCAGCACTTTATTTTTTTCTAAGAAAAAAATATGCTCGTGGGAATTTCTGGGCCTCTGTGTCTCTGCGTTCAATTCATTACAAAGTGGTGTATTGAATAGTAACTAATTTTCTTTCTTTTTTTTTAACTTCGGAATGGTTTTTTCATGTTTATAAAGATTGTTTCAGGAAAATAATTTCACTTTTTTCATTGTTTTTATTCGGACAATCAGGATAATTGAAAGAATAATAGGGAATTCTTAACGTTTTAAAATCCAAAATTCTCGTACATTTGTAAAAAAAATAAACTTATAATAACATGAAAAAAATAATTCTCTTCAGTCTATTTGCTTTACTTTCATTTTCAGCATTTAGTCAAACTGATACTTATGAAGCCGAAAATGAAGGTTGGTTAGTTGATATGGATGAAGCATTTGCTGAGTCTGAAAAAACAGGAAAACCAATTTTAGCCAATTTCACAGGAAGTGATTGGTGTGGTTGGTGCAAGCGATTAACGGCTTCTGTTTTTTCTAAAAAAGAATTTCAAACTTGGGCAAAAGATAATGTCGTACTTTTAGAATTGGACTTCCCTAAAAGAAAACAATTACCTGAAAAATATCAAAAACAAAATGCTCAACTCAGAAATGCATTTAAAGTAGGTGGCTACCCTACTATCTGGGTTTTCAATTTGAGAAAAGATGAAAAAGGTAATTTCTCCATCGAAGGATTAGGAAAAACTGGCTACACTAAAACTGCGAAAAAATTTACCACCGACGTTGATCAAATGATCGCAAGAGGAAAAAAGAATGAAACAAAAGAAGGAGAAGGAGAAGGAGAAGGAAAATAATTGCTCTTAAAAATATTTTAAAAAAAGAGGATTTGGCTTAGTCAAATCCTCTTTTTTTTTGATTCTTTCTTTCTTCGGGAAAAATTGACAACTCCTCGGGAATTCCTACCTACTAACTCCTTCCGAAATCACCCCATCTTTGTGTTATCATTTACAACAATATTCAAATCATTCAAAAAATAAATTATCATGAAAGAAATAAAAAATATAGCAGATTTCAATTCAATTATCGAAACTGGTAAACCAGTACTTTTAGATTTTTATGCTGACTGGTGTGGCCCTTGCCAAGCACTATTGCCAACTGTTGAAAAATTAGCAGAAGCACATGCCGAGGATTTTGAAATCGTAAAAGTGAACGTAGATAGCAATCAAGAATTAGCACAAAAATTTGGCGTAAGAAGTATTCCTGCTTTGTTCTTTTTGAAAGATGGGGAAGTTCAAGAAAAGTTAATTGGTGTACAAACAGAAGCAATCCTTAAATCAAAAATTGAGCAATATAGCGTAGCAGTTTAATAGAATTTTAATGAAGTTTTTCAGAAGGGGAATCATCGATTGATGATTCCCTTTTTTCATTAATTCATGTTGCGCATGATAATCTAATCCCATGGTTCTACTTTTTTTCCTTAGTAATGCGAAATAAAGTAGCAAAAAAAGAATAAGCCAGGGAAGTAAATGGCAACATTCTTTCTCAATCGAAAGGAAAAGGTTTCAGTTTTAGCATTGACCTTATCTTGTAAGTTATACAGTTCTTATTTTGGTGTTCCTAAAGTCCTATTTTTATTTTTTTTGAAAAATTCCAAACAGCTCACTTTCCTTCCGAGGCTCAATCGAATTATGACATTTTTCAAAAACCATAGTTTCAAAATGGGAAGAAAAATAACTCAAATATTCTTCTTGTGTTCCGCCAAATGGTCGTTTTTCCAAATCACCTGTGAGCGGAATATCAAACCAAACGCCCACTAACTTTCCTTTAGGAGAAAGTAAGTCAGCCATCGTTTCAGCATAAAGCATCCGGTTATTTTTTAGCGGTGGAAAAGAACAAAAGAAGGTTTGTTCAAAAATCAAATCATATTTTCCCTCCTGCTCAAAAAAATTACCCTCCAACAATTGCTCAGACGGAAAGTCAGGATTCCTTTTTTGAAAAGCCTCTAAAGGCGCTTTAGAAATATCTAAAACGAATACATTTTTGAACCCTTGAGCAAAAAGATATTCTGCCTCGTAGGCATTGCCAGCGCCAGGAATTAATATTTTCAAATCCTTATTGTCCAATTGGTCGATATATGTTTTCAAAGGGGTGGAAGGAAAACCAATATCCCAACCCGTTCGACCTTCTTGATATCTCTTTGACCAAAACTCATTTTCGGAATTGGTGTCTTTTAATTTTGACATATTTTTAAAGTTATTTACTTTAAAATTGAAACTAAAAAACCACCTTTAAGTTTTCTCAAAGGTGGTTTTATTTTTAAAAAATAAAATCATTTATTTTCTTAATTCGTTCCGCACATAATTAGCAACTGCTACTATTTCTGCATCTTTCAAAACGCCTTTGAAAGGAGTCATCATTCCTTTTCCATGATAAATTTGTGCAACATTTTCTTCCAAACTAGTTTTCACTTTCGTCAAATCTTTTGCACCATTGATCGCCATTTTTCCATTCATACCATGGCAGGGAGTACAAAACAATTTGTATTTCTTTTTTCCATCAATTGCTCCAAGATTTGCATCTGTAACAGCAGCGATTATTTCTTTCGCTTTTTTGATCTGCTCAGGTGGAATTGGAATAGTTTGTTCTGCTGCTGCTTCCGACTCATCTCCGTCAGATACAGTTGCTGTCGAGCTTTCCTCATCAGTCGTTTTTTTCTCTTTGGACGCTGCTGTTTTGAAAGGATCTACTTTTTTCTCTTTTGGTTTGTCATCGCCACAACTCCAAACTAAGCCAGCCAATAACAATACAATTACAAATGATGTTTTTTTCATAAAAAATTTATTTTCGTTTATTTTTCAAAAACTTAAAAGAGGTCAAATATAAATAGTCAAGTTCCCAATTCAAAATGAAAACTTGACTATGAACGATATTTTTGAAAAATAATTTATTCTTTTTACGCTTCCACCCGACCTTCAGATTGCGTTCTACTTTAAGATTCTCGAGGTTATTAAGTTATTTGGATATTGTGTTATTAATTATTGCGTTAAATTTCTATGGTTCTGACCATAACCTAATAACTCAATAACTATTAGAAAATTAAGTAGTCTGACAATAATGAACGATGTTCTTTATGACACTTTTTTTGAACTAATTTTTAGCACACACTGGGCAGGCAGACTTCTCTCCATCATTAACCAATCGAATTCCAGTAATTCTATCTTCTACAAACTTTTGAATAAATGCTTTTTGAGCAGTCGCATCTTTATTTTTAATATCTCTTTGACGGTCCTCTACATATTCCACGAATTGATCGCCATATTCTGAATGCCCCCAACAATTTGGGCAAACACCTACCTCGATTAATCCTTCGTCAGTAAGTTCGATTTTATCTTCTTTTTTCTTAAAAAAACTAAATAACCCCATTTCTTGTAATTGTTTTGTGATTAAAATATTGATTCCTTTTTCTAAAACAAAAGTAACATATAGATATCACAGGAGTGTTACAAAGATTTGCTAATTGTGTTGCAATGGAAATTTCTAACTCCTCTAGCGTGAATTTTAACACAGAGGAAACAGAGGAGGGAGACAGAAAAAATAGAAAGGTAATGTATAAAATCTCTAGACTCTCCGTGTCCCTCCTCTGTTTTCTCTGTGTTAAAAAAAACTTCTCCGAAAAGTAAATTTTTAATTTTGGAAAAATTACACTTGCTGATTTTATTAAACCATTTTAAAAACTTTAAAGAATTTAAAACTTAAATTGGTGGCTCAAAATAATTTGAAAAAACAACTCAATTAAAAAAATATGGATTTAAAATACTTAAAAGTAACCATCGAAAATCATGTGGCGCAGGTTTCCTTTAATCGACCTGAAAAAGCTAATTCTCTTCACATGCCTGCATGGGAAGAAATGAAAGCTGTCTTTGAAGAAATGCATGATAATCCAGAAGTTCGGGTGATCGTCCTCACGGGGGAAGGCAAACATTTTTGCGCAGGAATCGATTTGGAAACTTTGATGGATATGCAAAAATATAATACCATCAGTTGTCCCGGTCGAAGAAGTGAAAAGCTGCGGAGATTTATTTTAGAATTTCAAAACACGATTACGGCGATAGAAAAATGTCGAAAACCAGTTTTGGCTGCGATTCAAAATGCTTGTGTTGGTGGTGGTGTAGATATTATTTCTGCTTGCGATATGCGCTATTGTACGGATGCTGCTTACTTTGCGATTAAGGAAGTTGACTTAGGTTTGGTGGCTGACATTGGTACTTTACAGCGTTTACCCAATATTATAAATCCTGGGATTGTTTCGGAATTAGCTTACACCGGTCGCAAAGTTCTGGGTGAGGAAGCTGCTAAGATTGGTTTGGTTAATCAGACTTTTTCTACTCAAGAAGAGATGATGAACCGAGTGATGGAATTGGCGAAAATGATTGCTACAAAATCTCCACTCGTCATCAGAGGTACGAAAGAAATGTTGCTGTACAAACGAGATCACTCGGTCGAGGAATCGCTTGATTATATGGCGACTTGGAATGCGGGGATGTTAATGTCGGAGGATCTGATGGAAGCGTTTCAGGCAAGTGTGCAAAAAAGAGCAGCGGTATTTAATGGGTAGTTTTTTAATGGTTAATTGTTAACGGTGAATGGTTAATACCGCTTGGTGTTAATCGCTTATTTTTTGATTAACTGGGCTTTGCGAAATCCGTGAGTTGGCTATAGGTTAGGCTGGAGTTCGTAAAGCGGTTTGTTTAAATGACGGCTTTGCTAACTCTTTCAGACTTAGCTCCCATGTGGTCATCTTTCAGGACTTTGGGTGCTAGCGACGATTTTTTTAATATCCTATAGCTGATACCATAGGGAAATATAACTGTTAATAATATCTATTTAAAAGAGGTTAAAGTTAATGAGAAAAGAAGTTGTACAGTATTACATATTATTATTTGGTGGCATTTTCTTTGGCTTGTTCTTATATCAAAATTATATTAACGATCTAGATACATTAGTCCCCGGAAATAAGGAAAAGGGGAAGATAATAGAAATTCCTAAATGTGTCCATAGAGGTAATAGGTATCTAATTATAGGATATAAAGGTGAAGAGTATAGTAAAGGTATAAGTCATGAAAGTTGTATTTCTATAGAAAGAAAATTTTCTGTAGGAGATGAAATAGATATATTTTTCAATAAATCTACTCAGGATATTATCCTTGCAAAAGATAAGAGATTTCTTGAAGAGTATTCATTTTATATTGCCATGTTCATGATATTTTTTTCACCAATATATGCGAGTTTCATTTCTTTTGGAAAAATTATAATTACCCCATTTCGCTTAGGCTCGCTGGAACTACCTCTGAAAAAGAGTGGGAAATAAAAGCAAGAGATAGTCCTCACTAACATGCCCCCTGCGGAATAAAAAAAATATAGATAGTCACCTTGCGGGAGCGAGGGCATTTGATAGTGCTCATCCTAAACCAGAACAAAGTTAATAGAAACATGAAAAGGATAAATTTTATACTAATTTTCCTAGCTGCCTATTTTGCCGTTAATAGCCAGACTAGCAAACCAAAAGTTGAACTTACTTCTATTTTAAAAAATGGTATTGAATATGTTGAAGTATCTATATTGAATAGTACAGATAGTGTTCTGTATTTACTGCATTCTTGCTTTTTTAAAGACGATGATAGTGTCCATCGATTTGTTGAATATGGTCGAGATGAATCACTCTCCTATTATAGTTTAAGATTTATGAATGATGATATAAGATATGATTTTGGAATAGGATGTTTTAGATCAACTGTTATTCTTCCAAATCAAACTTTGAAATTTAAATCTGAAATTAATGTAGAAGGGTTCAAAAAATTTGAATTCCTTGTTGACTACTTTTATTCAGATGAATATAATCATAAGGAATTCAAAAAAGAAGTTCTTCTTTCTGGATGGCATGAAAAATATGAATGGAAGGAATTACGAATCCTGACTGCTGGTGCTACGCCCGAAGATCATAAATAAAAGTACAAACGCCGGAATTACACTACTGGCGCTACCTCTGAAAAAGAGCAATCAATAAAAGTAAGCCCGCTGGAATGGTCGCTCTGCAGCAGTTCCCAACATCCAAGAAGTACCAAAGCCACAAACAGAAAACTGCCTGTGGCTTTGTATTTCCAAAATAAGAAAAACAATTACCATAAATTTAAATTACCCTACCCGTTTCTCCTACTGATCCGCACTAGTGAGTATGTCCTCCCCCACTCGCTTCCCCCTTCTTCGATTGCGCCATCAAAAAATAAGCGCCATCCACCACAATCTCCGCCGACTCTGCTAATTTTTCCAAAGGCGTAATTTCGAAAAATCCAAAGTCACTTACTCCTTTCAGCACAGGTACTTTCTTGAAATGAACTTCCTCACCATGTTCCTCCTCTTTGACAAAAATATAATAAAGTCCATTGTCCAACGCCACCGCTTCCTCCGGCAAAGCAGGCACTTTTCGATCTTCCAAAATGATCCGACCCTCGACATACATTCCTGGAATTAATTCAGTTTGGTCATCCACCATTTCCGCATGAATAGAAATCGACCGATTGGATTCGTCGATAGATTTTCCAATCGCAAATATTTTAGCTTGCATCACATTCTTAGCTTGACTCTGCAAACTAAAACTGATTAGTTGTCCTTTTTTCACATAAGGCAAGTCTTTTTCGAAAACCATAAAATCAATGTGCAAATGATGATTGTCCACTATTTCAAAAAGGTCTTGCTGTGGATTCACAAAAATCCCAGTATTGATTTTGATCTCTCGGATAAAACCATTCAGCGGACTTAGGACACTCATAAAAGTTTTTAGATCAGAATCTCCTGCGGTAGGAATTGGCAAATTTAAAACCTTCATCCTAGATTTCAAACCTCGCAATTTTGATTTTGCAATCGCTCTTTCTGATTCAATTTTATCTAATCCACTTTGTGGTGCAATTTTCTTTTTCACTAAATCCATTTGCCGCACATATTCTTTTTCCAAAAACATCAACTCGCCTTCCACTTCCAAATATTCTTGTTGCCAAGTGATAAAATCTGGATTTTGAATTGTCGCAAGTGTTGCTCCTTTTCTCACATATTGCCCTGGTTTCACATTAATCCTCGTTACTTTTCCAGCAGCCATCGAACTGACATTTGCTTTATTTTGCGGAGGCAATTCGAGCAAGCCATTTACTTTTAAAGTGGATTGCAAATTTCGATTTTCAAAAGTGCCATACTTTAATCCGATCTTTTGAATTTGCTCTTTGGTCAACGCTACCTCATCTTCACCTTCCTCTTCATGAGCATGAGGATCATTTTCGGAAGCATCAACATGATTCCCATTTTCATCATGATCATGTCCATCTGAGGTGTCATGACAACTCCAAAACAAAATGCATAACAATATATTTACAAAAAATATTTTCGATCTTAAATTTTTCATTTTTATGATATTTTCTTTTAAGTAATTAGGGATCGGATCCCTGACTTCAGATTCATTTCGCAACTCCTAAATAGTTAAGTTGGGTTTTAAAAAAATGATATTCCTTCAACATTTCGAGATAAGTAATTTCATATTGAATGCCTTGATCGAGACTTTGAAGATATTCTAAAGCAGTTGCTTGACCTGCTCGAAAGGCAGCTTTAGCAAATTCTTGACGACTGCGTACGGAAGGCAAAATTTCTTTTTCCAAATACTCCATTGCCATTTTTTGCTTTTGTAATTGCATGGTTATTTTTCCTCGTTCGATTTCTAACTGTTGCAGAATCGCTTCCTTTTTGGACGCCTGAACTTGAACTTTAATCTGCGCAGCTTCGATTTTTTTATTCTGACTTTTCTTAAAAAGCGGAACATTCATTCCCAACTGATAACCAAAAAAAGGAACTGCACCATTGACAGTTTGTAATCGCAATCCAGTTTGAAGTTGAGGCAACAATTGAGATTTTTGCACTTCGATTTGAGCTTTGGCTACTTCGCTACTTTGGTTCTGATATTGCACCATTGGATGATTTGCAAAATCCTTGTTTTCAATTTCAGTTGGCTGCGGCAGTTTCTCCAAATCAACATCCACCTCTTTTTCTGATCTCAACCAATTTCGGAAATTAGTAGTTGATATACTTAAATCTTGCTTCGCTATTCCCTTTTTCCAAAGTGCCAACTTCAATTGATCTTCCGCCGTCAACAAAGGTAACTTTCCAATCGAGCCTGCGTCAAACCGTTCTTGATTTACTTTGACAAAATCATCGTAAACTTCCGTTAGGTCGTTTAGAAAATTTTGTTTTTGTTTTTGAAAAACCAAATCATAAAATGCTAAGGTAGTTTGATAAGCTACTTGTTGCTCCGTTAATTTCAAAGCACTTGTCGCTAAACTGGCTTGCTGCTGATACAACTTCTGCTGCGCTTGATTTACTTTTGGTAAATAAAAACTCTGTTGTGCACCGATCGAATGAATCCCAGAGTTTTCTTGAAAATCAAATTCTTCTCCTGTAATAAAAATATTTGTAAGAGGCAAAGTTGATTTTATTTCACTCAATTTATTGGCGCGTTGAATTTGCAATTGATTGGTTTTGATCGCTGCAAAATTCTTTTGACTCATTTCAATCGCCTCCTCCAAACTAAGTTTTGAAACTTGTGAATATCCTGTCACAAAAAATAATAACAATATACTTACAAGTGGTACAGTTTTATTCACCTTCCATTTTTTTTCCGAAAAATAATAAAGGATCGGTAAAATCACGAGTGTCAAAAAGGTTGCTGAAATCAATCCACCCACCACAACCGTTGCCAAAGGTTGCTGTACCTCCGCTCCTGCCGAAGTCGAAATTGCCATCGGTAAAAAACCTAGCGAAGCAACCGTAGCAGTCATAATTACTGGACGCAATCGAACTTTAGTTCCTACTAAAATTCGTTCATTCAAATCTTTCATCCCTTCTCTTTTCAATTGATTAAAATAGGCAATCAGTACAATTCCATTCAGTACCGCCACTCCAAACAAAGCAATAAATCCAACACCTGCAGAAATACTAAATGCCATTCCTCGAAATGATAATGCCCAAATTCCACCAATTGCTGACATCGGAATTGCCGTAAAAATCAAGGCAGATTGCGTGACTGAATTAAAGGTTAAATACAACAAAACAAAAATCAACGCCAAGGCTGCAGGCACCGCAATCATTAACCTCGCCCGAGCATTTTCCAAGTTTTCAAAAGCTCCTCCGTAGGTAAAATAATAGCCTGCGGGAAGAGGTAACTCTCTTGCTAATTTTGACTTTATTTCATTGACCAAGCTTTCCACATCTCGTCCTCGGGTATTGACTCCGATCGTAATTCTACGTTGAGTATTGTCTCTCGAAATCTGGGTTGGCCCTTCTTGAAATTCAACGGTCGCTAATTCCTGCAAAGGAATTTGATCGCCATTTGGCAAGGGAATAAAAAGATTTTTGATGTCATCAATGCTATTGCGATAAGGTTCATCTAATCGGATAACCAACTCAAATCTCTTTTCTCCTTCAAAAATATGTCCTGCAATTTCTCCAGCAAATCCAGTTCGAATCGTTCGATTAATTACTTCGGCGCTCACCCCATAGCGAGCCATTTTCCTACGATCATATTTGGCGACCATCTGTTGGAGACCAGCAGTTGCTTCAACTTGAATGTCTCCTACTCCATTGATTCCTTCAATAATTTGCTCGGCTTCTTTAGCTGTTTTTGCTAAAACCCCTAAATCTTCCCCGTACAATTTGATGGCAATATCTTGCCGCACACCAGTCATTAATTCATTGAAGCGCATTTGAATCGGCTGGGTAAATTCATAAATCACCCCGGGAAATTTATTCATCTCCATTTCCATTTTTTCAAATAATTCTTCCTTCGATTTTCCGGAAGTCCATTCTGATTTAGGTTTTAAAATCACAAAAATATCTCCTGCTTCGAGCGGCATAATGTCCGTTGGAATTTCAGCAGTTCCAATTTTTGTTACGACTTTTTCTACTTCGGGAAATTTTTCTAAAAGAATATTTTGCAACTCAGCAGAAACTTCTATGCCTTTAGCGATAGAACTTCCTGGTGGCAAAATTTGATGCAAAGCAAAATCTCCTTCTTCCAAAGTTGGGATAAATTCACCACCCAACCGACTAAACTGTAACAAACTAATTACAAAAATTGCAACGGTGGCGAATAAAAAAGCTACTTTGAATTTTAAAGCAAAATTTAAAACCGGTCGATAGATTTTATAGAAAAAACCAATGATGTGATCTGCGATATTTTTCTTATTGGAAATCTTCTTTTTCAATAACCAAGCAGACATCATCGGCACATAAGTCAAGGATAAAATCAATGCTCCCAAAATAGCAAAACTAACGGTTTGCGCCATTGGCCGAAACATTTTTCCTTCAATTCCAATCAATAAAAGTATCGGTAAATAAACGATCAAAATAATGATTTCACCAAAAGCAGCCGACTGTCGAATCTTACTGGAAGCTTCGTAAACTTCCGCATTCATTTCCTCTACAGAAAGTTCTTCGCCTGCTTTCCGAATGCCTAAATGATGTAAAATTGCTTCCACAATAATCACCGCTCCGTCGACCACCAATCCAAAATCTATTGCTCCCAAACTCATCAAGTTCGCAGAAATTCCAAACACCCGCATCATCGAAATAGCAAACAACATCGCCAACGGAATTACCGATGCCACGATCAAACCTGCTCGCCAATTCCCCAACAACAATACTAAAACAAAAACGACAATCAGTCCACCTTCCACTAAATTTGTGATGACGGTACTCATAGTTCTGTTCACTAATTTGGAACGATCTAGGTAAGGCTCGATGACGACTCCGGTTGGCAAAGATTTTTTGATTTGTTCCATTCGAGCTTTTACTCGTTCGGTTACTTCGGCAGAATTTTCACCTTTGAGCATCATTACTTGCCCTGCGACCACTTCACCAATTCCATTCATCGTCACCGCCCCAAATCGAGGTGCATGACCAAGTTGGACAACTGCCACATCTTTGACCAAAATAGGTAAACCGCCTATATTTTTCACGACCACATTTTCAATATCCTCCAAGGAATTCAACCGACCTTCTCCACGAATAAAATACGTATAATTTTTTTTCTCAATGTATGACCCGCCCGTATTTGCATTGTTATCTTCGACGGCATGGAATAATTCTTCCAGCGTCACATTCATACTTTTGAGTTTATCGGGACTGAAGGCCACTTCATATTGTTTCAAATGACCGCCGCTACTATTGACTTCGATCACTCCTTTGATACCCGTCAATTGTCTTTTGACCACCCAATCTTGAATGCTTCGCAAGTCGGTGGAAGAAAATTTATCCTTATGATCTTCATCTGCAAAAATTACATATTGATAAATTTCTCCTAGTCCAGTTGAAATTGGACTCATCTCAGGTTGCCCCAAACCTTTGGGGATTTCAGCTTCCGCAGCTTTAATCCTTTCGCCAATTAATTGACGAGCGAGGTACACGCTTGTGGTTTCTTCGAAGACTACCGTAATGACGGAAAGTCCAAAACGAGAGATCGAACGTACCTCCACCACATCTGGAATATTGCCCAAAGCCATCTCCAGCGGAAACGTAATTAATTGCTCTACCTCTTGCGCAGCAAGGGTTGGCGCATTGGTGATGACCTGAACTTGATTGTCGGTAATGTCAGGAACTGCATCGATTGGCAAGTGCTGCAAGGAATAAATCCCCCAACTAATCAAGCCTACGACAAAGAGACTAATCACCAATTTATTATGTATCGAAAAATGAATTATTCGATCTATCATATTAAATTATTATTAAAATAAAATTTAGGAAAGAACGCTTTTAAACGTTTTTTCGAAAATGTAAATATGTTGTTATAAGTTTTGTAGTCCAAGAAAAGAGACCACTCCTAGAAAAGATATTTAACTACATGAAGGTGGGTGAATCAATGATTTGATAAAACCGGTGAGGTAAAAATTATTTTGAAATGATAGTTCATTTATAACGGTAGGAAATGAAATATCTGAATTATCGAATTTGACATCTATCGAAAAAAGTAAAACTGAAACGTGGGGAGATTGGCAAGGTAAGTTTTCATGATCTTCTGATTCACCGTGTTCGTGATTTTCAGAAGACAACACATGCGCTTTGACAAATTCAACTACGCAAAATTCTTGACCTTGAGATACCGCACGTTTTTTATGTAATTGATAATGTTCCATCAGATCAGAGACATGCAATAATTGGCTAAAATCCGTCTTCGGGATCAAGCTGCCAAGAAGCATGTAAAAAGCTAAGATGAGTGGAATGATTTTCAATTAATTATTTTTTTTTGTATAACAAATATAAATATTTTTTAAACTAAACTATTCTGATTTTAGTATTGAACGAAAATTATTGGTTTATGTTATTTTTTAAAAATATCTGGTAATGCAAATTAATAATTTGATTATTAAAACAATGTGATGAGTATCACGAATTATTTTTTTCGTTGTGATTATTTTCTAAATATTTCAAAACCATACACTTTTTTATTTTGGATAAATAAAAGGAATTACAAGTCCCGGAGGGACAAAATATTGGTAGAATGATTATCCAGGTCACCAAAAATAGTCGAGTCCCAGAGGGACGGAATGTAAAACCACCTTTAAAATAAATGCCGTCCCTCTAGGACTTGTAAACTTTTCACTTTTCAAAAAATAAAAAGTGTAGGGTTTTAAATCTAAATATTAGAAATATGTTATACAGCTAATCCTTTAAAAAATAAATTTCTTCATCAATATCATCCATCGCAGATTCGAAATAATCTTTAATATTTTCGGGTGCTATTTTTTTACATTGCTTTATCAATTTCTTGATTGACTTTAATTTTTTAATATCTTCACAATCTTCAAAGTCTGGAATTACCAAAGTTTTTTCAATTACTTCAACAACAACTTTCAGTTTTTTAGAAAGCTTAAAATCATTTTTTGGTATTGGTTCTTCATGGTCAATTAATAGAAGTGTGCCTTTTTTTAAGGCAAGCAAATCTCCAACTATTGTGTTTCCAATTAGCGTATACTTTTTTCCAATTTCATATGAGTTATGGTAATCAGCTGCTTCTGCTTCATTTTCAAAAAACCTCCAATCTAAAATGGGAATATGTTGACCTCTGAATTTTTCGAAATAGGCTTTATTCATTTTTGTATCAAAGTTAATGATTAAACAAGAAATCAGAATCAATCAATATTTCAAAATCCTAATCGCCTCACTTTTCCCTTTATTCGAATTTAAGACCAAACTTTTGATTTTCTCTTTTCCATTCCAAATCGAAATCGCAGCAGTATTCGGCGGCATTCTTCCTAAATTTTCAGCATACAGAATTAACTCATTAGAATCTTCTGGCAAGTCTATGATAATGTTTTTAGACCGTTTTTTTAGTCGATAATTTTTAAGAATCCAAACCCCATTTAAGTTGAGTGAAACCACATCGCCATCCACTTTATCGTTATCCCAAATCTTGATCGTCACCTTTTTATTTTTGATTAAAACAGTTTCCACCATTTCCGTTTTCCGACCATTGAGGTCTTTGATTTTTTCAAAAATAACTTCAGCAGTAACAGGAATCTTACACGCAGAATGATCAGGAAAATATTGATTGTCTTTATAAAAAATTCCGTTGCGATTGCACTCTCCAACAAACTGATATTTAGAAAGTGTCTCATTCAATTTATACTCACATTTGGAAAGACATTGACCATTAGAGGATTTTAAAAATAAAACTTCTTCCATATTGTAGCTCAAATATTCGCCATTGAAGTTTCCGCCGACGGTGAAGGTAGAATTGATATTTCGAGATTGGTCTTTTTTGGATAATTCGATTTGCTTTCCGGTGCCTTTTATCTCCGCATGATCTTGTTGCAGATCCAATTCAAACGACCAATTTCTTGCTGATCCTTTGAGTGAAAAACGGCCGTTCCAGGTTCCATCAAGGTCTTGTGCGAAAAGAGAATTTTGGAAAAACAGCAATAGGGAGAAAAGTAAGATAATATTGTAAAACGTTCTCATGATATTTTTTTTGGCTAAAAAATCTATGAGGGGAATTTTTAAGAAAAATGATTAAAATGATCTGGAGGAAGGGAATCTTTTAATAAAAACAAATAAAATACCAAGATTAAATTTTTGAAAAAAAGTACTACCCACCCAACCTTTTAACAAAATATTAAGTCATTATAAGTGAGCAGTTATTATTTTTGTAAAAAAAGTAAATCAATGAAAAACTTAAACTTAAACTTCTACCTCATCCTCAGTATTTTATTTTTAGCGAGTTGTTCCGATCAACAAAAAGAAGAAGTTAATCCAAATCAGATTGATTGTAATTTAGGTTGCTTATTTGTCATGGAAAATATTGAAGGAACAATGATCTACATGGATTGCTTTCAAAAATATGCGATTCAAACTCAATATCCTGATGACCAAACGATCACGATTTATGGGATTCCAGAGAGTGTCTCAGAGGAGTTTGAAGAAGAAGGAAAACAGATTATTTTTACGGCTACATTTCGAGAAAATACATTAGTTCCCCAATTTCCAGATCCAAGTTTTAATATGGCCTCACTTTATGAAATTGAGTTAATTTCGATAAAGTAAAATTGTTTTTTTTACCCAATAAGATTCTGATAAATAAAAACGATTTTCTACCACTAGGGAATCGTTTTTTTTATTAAAAAGAAGAGCAAGTTCTTTTTGAAAAAAGCATCAAAGTCTATAGTTATATTCATAAAACTATTTTCAAAAAATTCTTATTTCAAAATTCAACTACTTGATGAAAAATCTACTCCTGTTAATCAGTTTCTTATTTCTTAACTTTTCAGTCTTTTCTCAGTCAGCCACTATTTCTGGAAAAGTTGTTGGCCCAGCTAATGCGCCTTTGCCCGGTGCACATATCTCTATCAATCAGATTTGGGGCGAACAAGTCAACTCAGGTGTCACGGATGACCAAGGAAATTTTGAAATAAAAAATGTTCCCACCGGTGGCTATAAAATAAAAATATCTTTCCTCGGTATGGCTGATTTCGAAAAAGAAATTTCATTGACCGATGATCATCTAAATCTTCCAACAATACAATTACGGGAATCTACCTCCAACCTCAACGAGGTGATTGTGGAAGGGAAAGCCCCCATGGCAACTCAATCGGGAGACACCACTTCTTACAATGCGAGTTCATTTAAAACCTTAAAAGATGCCTCCGCCGAAGAGTTGGTGGAGAAGATGCCAGGCGTAGTTATTGAGAATGGAGAAGTGCAAGCTCAAGGTGAAAAAGTACAACAAGTTCTCGTGGATGGTCGTCCATTTTTTGGCAATGATCCTTCGGCTGCTTTGAAAAATTTACCAGCAGAAGTTATTTCCAAAATTGAAGTGTTTGATCAAAAAAGTGACCAAGCAAATTTTACCGGTTTCGATGATGGAGAAACAACCAAGACGATGAATATTGTCACAAAAAAAAATATGCGTGCTGGTCAATTTGGGAAAATCCAAGCAGGCTATGGCTATGAAGATAAATATCGAGTGGGTGGAAATTTTAGCATTTTTAATGGAGACCAAAGAATCTCTTTAATTGGACAAAGTAATAATATTAATATCCAAAATTTCTCCACCGAAGATTTACTTGGAGTGGTTGGCTCAGGCGGTAGTCGAAGAGGTAGAGGTGGTCGTGGTGGTGGTGGAAAAAGAGGCGGCGGCGGTGGTTCTGTCAATGATTTTTTAGTACAGCAGCAAGGTGGAATTGCGACCACTCATGCTATCGGTTTAAATTATTCTGATAAAATCGGAGAAAAATTAGATCTCTCAGGTAGCTACTTTTTCAATGCTTCTGAAAATAATGCGGAGGAAGACCTACTCAGACAATTCATTGATAATGAGTCAGTTAGCGAATATTACGATGAAGAGAGTTCAAGTTTTACTGATAATTTCAATCATCGAGTCAACCTGAAAATTGAGTACAAAATAGATACTGCTAATTCTATTATCATGCGCCCACGAGCTAGTTGGCAAATGAATAAAGGCATAGAAAATGTTTTTGGAAATACCTGGTTAGAAAATGATCTAATCAACCAAACTGACAACGATACCGAGTCTGATTTGGCTGGAGTCAATTTTTCCAACAACATTCTTTTCCGTCATCGTTTCCCAAAAAAAGGTCGAACTATTTCCTTAAACGTAGGCATGGGATACAATGATAAAAAAGGTAAAAGCTATCTCGAATCACAAGATGATTATTTTGATCCTCCTATTTTCTCTGATACTTTAAATCAGTTTTCTAATTTGGATTTGCAAGGCTGGAATATTTCTTCTAACATTTCTTACACCGAACCAATTAGTAAAAGTCAAAGTCTGATGGTGGAATATCGTACTCGATATCAAGAAGAAGATTCGGATAAAACCACTAATGATTTTTCCGAAAACACCCAGAATTTCACTATCCCTAACAATACTCTTACAAATGTTTTTTCTAATAACTATATGACTCATACCGGAGGAGTTGGTTATAATTATCGACGAGGAAAATTCATGTTGATCACTCGGGCAAGAGTCGAATTTGCGCAACTGAATGGGGAGGAAAGTTTTCCAAATCCTGACAATTCCATCTCCAAGGACTTTGTCAATTTTGTGCCTTTTGCGATGATTCGTTGGACTAAGTCACGGCAGGAAAATTTTAGATTTATGTATCGATCAAATACCACTTCGCCAACAGCCGATCAATTACAAACGGTGGTAGACAATACGAGTCCGTTGCAATTGTCGATTGGAAATGCAGATTTGAATCAATCTGTTTCACATCGATTATTTGCTCGCTATCAAAAAACGAATGTTGAAAAGTCACGGGTATTTTTTGCCTTAGTTGGTGGAAGTTTTCAACAAAATTATATTGGCAATCAACTTTTTCTGCGAGAAACAACCGACCCAATTTTTGATGAGATAGATTTAGCACCAGGCGCTCAAATTTCTCAACCTGTGAATCTGGATGGCTATTGGGATGCACGTGCTTATTTAACTTATGGAATTCCTTTGGCCAAAATTAAATCAAATTTGAATTTTGATTTAGGCGCAAATTATTCTAATTCTCCTAGTCAAATAAATCGAGCGATCAACGAATCAAAAAATAGTTCATTCAAAGGTGGGATTGTTTTGGCGAGTAATATTTCTGATAAAGTTGATTTTACGGTCTCCTCTCGAACTGGTTTTACCTCCGTAAAAAACACCATCAATGCCAATAGCGATAGCGATAGCGATTATATCACGCAAAGTACCCGAGTAAAATTCAATTGGATTATTGGAAAAAGTTTGGTTTTCAGAACCAATTTAAATCATCAATTATACAATGGATTGTCTGATGAATTTAATCAAAACTATTGGCTGTGGAATATGAGTATTGGGAAAAAGGTTTTTAAAAATCAGTTGGGAGAAATTGCTATTTCAGCATTTGACTTACTGAATCAAAATAGATCGATCACTCGAAACATCACCGAAATTTATATTGAAGATGTGCAAACAACTACTTTGACTCGATACGTAATGTTGAATTTCACCTATAATTTTAGAAACTTTAGAATTGGCAACGCGCCAATTCCAGAAGAAAGAAAAAAACGCCGATTTTAACGGTTAATGATGAATGGTTAATGGTTAACACCACATGGTGTTAACCACTAACCTCTAACCTCTAAATTTAGCCTCCCATAAATTCCCAGGCTGATCGATAGCCGCCACATTTTTCTACATACTCAATGAATTTTCCATAAAATTCATCTTGTCCAATCGTAGCGGAATCACCAATTATAACAAGCTGTTTACGGGCTCGAGTCATCGCCACATTCATCCGTCGATAATCGTTTAAGAAACCAATTTCATTTTTATCATTGGAGCGAACTAAGGAAATATAAATCACATCTCGCTCCTGTCCTTGGAAGCCATCGATAGTGTTGATGGTTACAAATTCTTGATAGGCGGTGAGAGTTTCGTCTTCCATAAATTGTTCTTTCATATGCAAAATCTGCGAGCGATAAGGCGTGATAATCCCGACGGTAGGCATCTCTAAATCATGCTCCGCCAAGGTGTTCACGAATTGTAAAAAATGCTCTCGCAAGATAAAATACTCACCTGAATTATATTTACTCAATGTCTCAGTATTCGCCTCCTCATTGAATCCTGCTCCCGCAGTATCAATAAATATAACGGGCGAAACATCTCCTTTGGGCAATTCCCAATTAGCGACAGATTCATGCGCAACTAACTGATTATCATAGAATTGTGAATTTGAAAAATTCATAATTAATTGATTCATCCGATATTGTACATTGAGAAAACTGACTTCAGGAAATTGCTTCACACATTTTTCTAACAAGGTAGTTCCAAGTCCTTTATTTTTTGCTTCAAAGGATTTTACCGTTGGCGGCAATTGAAATGGATCGCCTGCTAAAATCACTTTACTAGCTCTTGAAATTGGAATCCAAGTGGCTGGTTCGAGTGCTTGTGCAGCTTCATCAATGACAACCGTTTTAAATTTTATTCGATCCAAAACAGAATGAACCGTATTCACTAAAGTGCAACAAATTACCTGTGCCCCGTGCAGAATTTCATTCAACAATTTTTCCTCCAAGGCCTTTGCCCAATCTTCCAATTCCCGTGCTTCCCGATAATTATCTCTGCGTTCTTCGCGCTGTTGACCTTTAAAATTTCGTTTAAATTTTCCTGCTTTCCTGCGAGCTTCGGCAGCTTGAACTTTTACTTTTTTGATGTGCTTACTTTCTGGATGTGCAGCGAGTTGCGCATCCAACGTTAAATCCATAAGTGACTCATTCACTCTCGAAATATTTCCAATTCGAACTACTTCCAAGCCTTTTTCAGATAACCTTTCTGCTAGCAAATCTACTGCGGCATTACTCGGTGCGGTAACCAAAACATTTTTCTCTGTTTCGCATAACAGTTTAATTGCATGGACGATAGTGGTGGTTTTTCCAGTTCCAGGAGGCCCGTGAACGATGGAAATATCGTTGGCAGCAAGGATATGTTGGACGGCACTTTTTTGCGCCTCATTTAAGTAGTCATGATGGATGGTGGGCAATTCTCCGAAACGAGTTGGATATTGGTTGTAGAATAAACTTTTCAATTCTGCGAGTCGATCCCCTTTTGCAGCAATGACTTTTTTCATTACTTTTTCCATCTCCACATAGGTGCGTTCATCGAATAATAAATCGACTCCAACATTGCCATAATGCACCCAATTGGGAATGTCTTTGGCATTCAAAACAACTTTCATTTGGTCCCTTCTCAAATATTGAATGATCCCATTAACTCGCTGTTCTTTACTGTCATTTGTTTTTCCATCAGCGGTGGAAAATAATTCTACGGGAGTGCCTGACTTGAAACGATGAGGTTCTCTAAGTTGATTGGTTTTTTCCAAAACCACAAAAGCTCGATCTCCAAAAGTGAAGCCTTCTTTTCTGACTGCGACGGGATGCCAAGTCAATCCTTTCTCTCTTTTTTCTTTGAGGGTTAGTTTTAATACTTGTTCTCGAAAACGGTCGAAGTCTGCTTTTTTTTCTATTTGTAAAAGTTCTAAAACTTTGGTGAGTTCGTTGTTGATGTCGGATAATTGCATGGGGGCAAAGGTAAAAAAATAAGGATTATAGATTGAGTTTTTAGCCTGCAATTCATTTGATCCTTTTCAATGAGAAAACTTCCACGCTACGCAACCATCTGCTTTAGCAATTTTTTCTATTTTAATAGAAAAATTGGATTTGAGTCGTCTAGAAAATGGAAAATATTTTATGCGGATTCAGTTGGAGGGTGGGAATTTTTTTGACCAGGAAGATTTTGAAAAATTAAATCAAACTAAGAGCGTATCTAATTGAATCAAAATTTCAATTCAATTCTACTCTACTCAAAATGATAACTCAATCTAATTATTTAGAGCCATTTTTTTTGAGTATATATTAAAATTATAGATTATACTACATAAAGTGACCAACCAATAAAAAATCGTCAAAATGGTACAAAGCATTATATTTATATGTATATTTGTTTCGAACTATTAAGTTTTTAGGCTATTATCTTCCTTTTTTCAGGTTTTATTTTATCCTTCCTTAATCTTTCAATTAACAGATTTTTTTACAGTATCTCGATTTATATCGAGATAGTTAATTTTTTATATTATGAATATTTTTGTAGCCAAATTAAACTTCGACACAAGAGAGTCGGATTTACAAAATGCATTTGAAGCTCATGGAGCTGTTGATTCCGTAAAAATCATCATGGATAAATTTACTGGAAAATCAAAAGGTTTTGGTTTTGTGGAAATGTCTAACGACGATGAAGCACAATCTGCTATTGATGCATTAAATGACCAAGAATTTGATGGTCGTACAATTGTTGTTAAAAAAGCTGAACCACGTGAAAACCGCGGAGGCGGTGGCGGCGGTGGTGGATACAATCGCGGCGGTGGCGGCGGCGGCGGTGGATACAATCGCGGCGGTGGCGGCGGTGGTGGATACGGCGGCGGTGGCGGCGGTCGATACTAGTCAAACCGAGTATTTTAATACTCAGTTTTGATATAAAGATTTGAATGAAGAAGCTCCGAGTAATCGGGGCTTTTTCTGTTTTATACAAAGTCAATATTCTTACTAATAGGATATATTTTTTATCTTCGACTCATTAAAAAAAATCGTTAAGTACTGGTACTTAATTCTATTAACCAATTAAACATAAAAATTATGAATGGTTTTGATTATTACATGAGCGCATTAAAAAAATATGCAGACTTTTCAGGCAGATCTAGAAGAAGTGAATATTGGTATTTTGCTCTTTTCAATTTTTTATTTGCTATTGGAGCTGTACTTATAGATGGGGTAATTGGTATGCCGATTCTTTATTTTATTTATATTTTAGGAACATTAATCCCGGGGCTTGCAGTATTAGTTAGAAGGCTACATGATACCAATAGAAGTGGTTGGTGGTTTCTTATCGCATTAGTCCCTTTAGTTGGAGGTATTGTACTTTTGGTATTTTTAGCAACAGATAGTGACCCAAATGAAAATCAATATGGGTTAAATCCAAAAGATCCAACTGCAATTGATGATGATATTTCTCGTCACCTAGTTGAGTAATTTTATTTGATAAAAAGAAGTTGGTTAAAAGTGTCTTGTTGGTTTAGAAAAATAGATTTTGGCTAATCTCACCAGACATTTTTAACCAAAAAAAAATATTTAAATTTTAAAAATCTTGCCTAAAAACTTCCTGCTCATTGATCAAAATCAAATAATATAATCCTTCTGATAATTGTTCAAAGTATCGGTCACTAGCACATTGGGAACTGAAAAAGCCGAATTAAAAATAGTTTTTTGCGGTGGGGTCAATTTGCCAAAGGCTATCACTTGCCAATGAATCAAATTAGATATTTGTGCCAAATTAGATTCAAAATTATTGGACTGACTTTGAACAAACAAAAAACTAAAAAGACAAAATGTAGTGAGAAGCGCTTTCATGAGTTTTATATTTTTTGGATAAAAAATTAGAGTGGTTTTGAAATTGACTTGAAATCTAATGTCGTTAACTTAGCGGGTACTTCCAGCGACTGGCTTTCAGCCAGCATCTGGTTTCCTCCATTTTATTGTAAAACCAGAGGCTGGCTCGAAGCCAGTTGCTGATACGAAATACTTTTATCGAAACTCCCGATTAATCTCCTCCAACTTTTCACTTCCTGGACATAAATCTTTTTGCTTAAATTGATTCAAAGGTTGATCACTTGTCCCCATCAAATTATGTAAATCTTTACTCTCCGGGTTAATATAAAGTAGCCCAGTTAAAATTTGACCTTTCGATTTGGCAACATGCAAACGGTTGACTGCAGTAAAGCGATCAGTCGGATTCCAATCAGGTGCCAATTTACTCAAATGGATTTTTGAACCATCAAATAACTCCACCTCCGCAGATTCCCCTTCGGGATAATCTACCGTAATTTCTTCTTGAAATGGAATAAAATCCAACGAAGAAGTTGCTTCAATATGATCTCTCACATGTGAGTAAGATTTGGTTGATCCTTTGGTATTGTTAAAAGTTACACATGGAGAAATTACATCTAAAAAAGCAAAACCCGGATGCGACATCGCTGCTTTGATCATTGGCACTAATTGATTTTTGTCTCCTGAAAAACTTCGACCAACGAACGTGGCATTTAATTCCAAAGCCAACCCCGCCAAATCAATCGCTTGATATGGATTGGGATTTCCTTCTTTGCTAATCGAACCAAAATCCGCTGTTGCTGAATCTTGCCCTTTGGTCAAACCATAGCAACCATTATTCATCACGATATAAACCATATTTAAATTCCTTCGAATTGCATGTACAAATTGCCCCATTCCAATCGAAGCGGTATCGCCATCTCCAGAAACACCCAGGTAAATTAAATCTTTATTCGCCATATTTGCGCCTGTCGCTATCGAAGGCATTCGCCCATGTACAGAATTAAATCCATGCGAATTACTTAAAAAGTAAGTGGGCGTTTTTGAGGAACAACCGATGCCTGAAAGTTTTGCTAGCTTGTGCGGTTCTAGTGAAATTTCATAACAGGCTTGTACGATTGCACCACTTATTGAATCGTGTCCACAACCTGCACAAAGGGTTGAAATAACGCCTCGGTAATCTGATTTTAGATAACCAACTTTGTTTGGTTTTAACGATGGATGATGAAAGACTGTTTTTATGTATGACATTTTTAATAATGGTTAATAGTGAATGGTTAATTACTTTCAACAGATAATTTTTCTTTGATTCCAGATTGAATTGCTTGCGCCGTAATTGGCATCCCATCGTAGTTAACCACCGAAATTAATCGTGCAGGATTGATCTCCAATTCATTAATCAAAAGTGTTCGAAATTGTGCATCTCGATTTTGTTCGACCACAATAATCTGCTCATGTTCTTCAATAAATTTTCCCACTTGCTGGTGAAATGGAAATGCCCGAACTCGAATCGAATCTATCATCAAACCTTCTTCCTCCAATAATTCCATCGCCTCAACTGCGGCATAAGTTGTCGTTCCGAAAAATAACAAACCAACATTACTTCGATTTTCTTTTTGATAAAATTCAGGCTCAGGGATGAGTGTTTTAGCCGTTTCCCATTTTTGAGCCAAGCGGTCGACATTGTGCAAATAGTCTTCTCCCAACTCGCTATATTTTGCATATTCATCATGTGAAGTTCCACGGGTAAAAAAGGAACCTTTGGTTGGATGTGTTCCTGGAATTGTTCGATATGGAATTGCATCGCCATCTACATCTTTGTATCGACCAAAGTCTTCTTTCATTTCTTCCAAGTCCTCGGCACTTAGTATTTTCCCCAAATCATATTTTTCATCATCATCCCACGCCAACGGTGGAGACATATGATTATTCATTCCCAAATCTAAATCAGAAATCAACATCACTAAGGTTTGCAATCGGTCAGCCAAATCAAATGCTTTTATAGTAAAATCAAAACACTCCGCTGGCGAACTTGGAAATAACAAAACATGTTTCGTATCTCCATGAGAAGCATAGGCGGAAGAAATCAAATCCGCTTGCTGCGTTCGAGTAGGCATTCCTGTCGAAGGCCCACCACGTTGTACATTTATCAACACAACTGGAATTTCAGCAAAGTAAGAAAGACCAATAAATTCATTCATCAACGAAACGCCTGGACCACTCGTTGCCGTAAATGCTCGTGCTCCATTCCAAGTTGCGCCGATAACCATTCCGATGGCTGCTAGCTCATCTTCCGCTTGCACGAAGGCATATTTTTTTTTCCCATCTTCATCAATTCTTAGTTTTTTACAATACGTTTCAAACGCTTTCGCAACCGAAGTCGAAGGTGTAATTGGATACCAAGCCATCACCGTTGCGCCTGCATAAATTGCTCCCAAACCACAAGCTGTATTTCCATCAATCAGAATAGAATCACCATTTTTATCGCATCGCTTAATTCGAACATTTAATGGATATTCAAAATGTTCCTTCACATAATTAATCCCTAATTCCAACGCTTGATAATTGGAAGGAATGATTTTAGGTTTAGCGGCAAATTGCTCAGCAATCACTTCTTTCAACACCTCAATTTCCAGATCAATCAAAGTCGCCACCGCTCCCACGTAAATCATATTTTTCAAAAGCTGTTGCAATCGTGGAACTGGATAATGTTCCATCGCTAATTTTATCATCGGAATCCCAATGTAATTAATGTCCGCGCGAATAAATTCCTCGTGCAGTTTTTTACTAGAATCATATACGAAGTACCCACCTGAGCGAACACTTTCAACATCTCTTTTCAAACTTTGAGGATTCACACCGACCAAAATATCTATTCCTGCCCGTCGCCCCAAATGTCCTTTTTCGGAAATTCGAACTTCGTACCAAGTTGGTAAACCTTGAATATTGGAAGGGAAAATATTTTTAGGTGTAACTGGAATGCCCATCCTAAAAATTGATTTTGCAAACATCTCGTTCGCTGAAGCTGACCCTGTTCCGTTGACATTTGCAAAACGAACGACAAGGTCATTTACTATGATTTCTTTCTCCATTTTATTGATATGCTTTGGTCACGTTGTATAAATATTTCTTCATGTCCCAAGCTGCTGTTGGGCATCGTTCTGCGCAGAGTCCACAATGGAGACAAACATCCTCATCTTTGAGCATTACTCTTTGAGTAGGTAGAATTTCTGACACATATAAATCTTGCGTTAAATTTTCGGCTGGTGCGCTGAGTCGAGTTCGCAAATCTTCTTCTTCCCCATTAGGTGCAAAGGTGATACAATCTGTTGGACAAACATCCACGCAAGCATCGCACTCGATACAAAGGTTGGTAGTAAATACAGTTTGCACATCACAATTCAAACATCGTTGCGCTTCTTTAAACCCTTCGATGTGATCGAATCCTAATTCAACTTCCATCTTTCGATCTTTCAGCGTAACTGATTTATCCGCATGCGCCACTTGGTATCGCAAGTCGGCAGCTATATCATTATCATAAGTCCATTCATGAATTCCCATTTTTTGACTGACTAGATTTGTCATGGGATCAGGTCGATCATTAAGACTTTCTCCTTTGCAAAATAGGTCAATCGAAACCGCAGCTTGGTGCCCGTGTGCAACTGCCGTAATTACGTTTTCAGGACCGAACGCAGCATCACCTCCAAAGAAAACATGAGGTAAGGTTGATTGAAAAGTAGTTTTATCCAAAACTGGAATTTCCCATTTCCCAAACTCAATGCCTAAATCTTTTTCGATCCAAGGAAATGCATTGTCCTGTCCGATTGCAATAATCACATCATCTGCTTCGATAAAAACATCCGGTTCGCCAGTTGGAATCAAAGATCGTTTTCCATTTTTATCATACTCCGCTTTTACTTTTCCAAAAGTCACTCCCTTCAGTTTTCCATTTTCTATGACATATTCTTTTGGAGGCATATTGTTAAAAATGGCGATGTCTTCTCGCTCCGCATCTTCGATTTCCCAAGGAGAAGCTTTCATATCTTTTCGAGGAGAACGGACGACGACCGTTACTTCTTCTCCTCCAATTCTTTTTGAAGTTCGGCAACAATCCATCGCAGTATTTCCACCACCGAGGACAATTACTTTTTTCCCAACAGATTCTTTATGCTCGAAAGCAACACTTGCTAAAAATTCAATTCCAATATGGATATTTTCTTTTGCTTCTTCGTAACCTGGAATTCTTAGCGGACGACCTCTTGGTGCTCCTGTCCCAACAAAAACTGCATCATATTTTTTGTCCAAAATCCCTTTCATACTATCGACAAAAGTATTGAAATGAGTATGCACGCCCATGTCGAGAATAAAATTTACTTCTTCATCTAAAACTTCTTCGGGCAATCGAAAAGCTGGAATTTGAGTCCGCATCATTCCACCACCTTTATTCCATTCATCATATAAATGTATCTCATAACCGAGCGGAGCTAAATCTCTCGCCACGGTCAATGAAGCAGGTCCTCCACCAATCAAAGCGATTTTTTTACCATTCATTTCAAATGGCCCTTGTGGCATCAGATGTTTGACTTCCCCTTTATTATCAGCTGCTACTCGCTTGAGTCGGCAGATCGCAACGGGCTCCTCCTCTACCCTCCCACGGCGGCAAGCAGGTTCGCAAGGTCGATCACAAGTACGACCCAATACGCCAGGAAAAACATTGGATTCCCAATTAACCATATACGCTTCCGTATACTTTTGGGCAGCAATCAATCGAATATATTCGGGGACAGGAGTATGGGCAGGACAGGCATATTGGCAATCAACTACCTTATGAAAATACTCTGGATCTTTGATGTCTGTTGGTTTCACGTTTTATTTTTTCATTAAATAAAAAAATAAATATAACAAGATGAAAGACTAATCCAAAATAATTGATTGCTAATTGATTTTTTAGCAGAATATTTAATGCGTCAAGTGTTTAAGTAATGTTGACTAACTGCCTGAGGGAAAGGTTTCGAAAACGACATTAAATTCATTATCATCATCACCTTTGCCTGTGACTAAAGTGAAATTATTATTTTCTAATAATCTTTTTGATGCTTCATTTTTTCGGTGAGTAAAGGCTTCTATTTTTTCCAAATCCAATTCTTGAAAACCAAAGTTTACGACACATTTTAATGCTTCTGACATGATGCCTTTGCCATGAAATTGAGGATGCAAATCATATCCCACCTCGCCTATTTTTTGGTCTTCCGAAAAATTCCAAAGGCAAATAGAGCCAATCATCTTGGGATCATTTTTTAAAGTGATATTCCAATTTATATTTTGTCCTTTTTGAATTCCATTTTCGATTTTTTCCATAAAATCTTCAGCGTCTTTTAAACTATTGGTGGGAGGTCGGTTGATGTATTTATTGACTGATTGGTCGGAACGCAAAAATAGAATTTCGTTGCCATCCGCTTTGGTGGCTTTGCGGAGAATTAATCGGTCGGTCGTTAAGGTGGGAAAAGGAATGAAATTCATTTTTTTTGTTTTAAATATTTCTCTATCATACACTATTAAAATAATAGTGAAATAAAATGAAAAATTGATACGGTTAGCTTTGCGAAATCCGCGAGAGTGCTTTTGCGTTAGGCAAGAATTCGTAAAGCGATTTAGTTAAAAAAAATCCGCTTTACGAATTCTCGCTTTTCTCTAAAACACTCCCGCGGATTTCGCAAAGCTAACCTTCCAAATCAAATTTTCTAAGTGTTTTTTTAACGTGTAAATACTGCGACAGATATTTAAATATTAAAACTTCTTTTTTCAAATGCTATCGTAAATCCATTTTTATAAATTTTTCCAAACTTACAAAATCTTCATTTTCTAATTTTATAAAATAAATTCCATTTGGAAGATGACTGATTTTAATAAAGTCCAAGTCCGTTTTCCCATCATTATTAAAATAAAAGTTTTGTCCCAATTCATTAAAGATTGATATAGAAAAATTAGCAGGAATAGGATTTTCCCATTTTAATTTCAGTTGATCATTTGCTGGATTTGGAGAAATTTTAAAGGAGGAGAAATTAGTTTTTTGCAAAATGGAACCACTCGAAACCAACCCACATGCTCCATTCAAAAAATCATTTCCGAAATAATGTTTTTCAAAGTATCTCCTCAATACTTGAGCGGTGGCGGTGGCAAAAACAGCTCGGTTCGCTTCGGTATCACGAACATC
>Ga0209712_10000347_pt1 | contig 41908 bp, 47 predicted proteins | sample ArcOceMetagenome_FD_187443 | JGI IMG/M metagenome (GOLD analysis project Ga0209712, IMG submission 187443) | Marine eukaryotic phytoplankton communities from Arctic Ocean - Arctic Ocean - Greenland ARC118M Metagenome (SPAdes) (version 2) | ecosystem: Environmental > Aquatic > Marine > Oceanic...
CAAAATACCCACATGATCCCGCGCTGATGGGACACTAGGTCGTGATCAGCGGTGGCTTTGGTTGCATCTTGCTGAAAATTCATCGCAAGTTCTTATAGCTTTTACATGCAGGGAACCAGATATGCGCACTGAACGATTTAGCTTTCCCGGCCACGGCGGACATGACCTTGCTGCCCGCCTTGATTTGCCGAGCGGCGCGCATCTGGCTACTGCGGTGTTTGTCCATTGCTTTACCTGCTCAAAGGATATCACAGCGGCCCGCAGGGTTGCCGCCCGTTTGACCACGATGGGATATGCAGTTTTACGATTTGACTTCACAGGCTTAGGCCATTCCGGTGGGAAATTTGAGAACACGAATTTCACGTCCAATGTTGGTGATTTGTATGCGGCGGTTGATAGTTTGACGGCGCAGGGCATGGCGCCAACCCTGCTAATTGGGCATTCGCTTGGTGGCGCTGCAGTTCTAAAAGCTGCGTCAAATCTCCCCAAGATTAAGGCCGTTGTCACAATTGGCGCGCCTGCTGATCCTGCGCATGTGATACATAATTTTGGCGCATCGCTTGCTGAGATTAAAAAGCACGGCAAGGCCACGGTTTCGCTGGCTGGCCGCCCGTTTGCGATCAGTCATGATTTTGTCCAAGATGTTGGGGCTGCAGAATTAAACGGCTGCTTGGCTAAATTGCGCGCCGCGTTGTTGGTTCTGCACAGTCCGATTGATCAAACCGTTGGGATTGAAAACGCTAGTCAGATATTTATGGCGGCCAAGCATCCCAAAAGCTTTGTCAGTCTTGATACCGCTGACCACCTGATTAGCGATCCTGATGATGCGGAATATGTTGCAGACGTGATTGCGGCATGGGCCCGCAAGTACCTGCCCGTTGTCGTAACGCCCCCCAACAGCAAAGTCCCAGAGGGTGTTTTGCGCGTGTCCGAGGCTGATCCAGATGGGTTTTTGCAAGATATTCAATCAGGCGATAACCATTCGGCATTGGCAGATGAACCTGCGTCATTTGGTGGCACGAACAAGGGCATGTCGCCTTACGGGTTCCTGTCCGCAGCACTTGGGGCCTGCACATCGATGACAATTCGAATGTATGCGCGGCGCAAGAAAATGGCCCTGACACATGTCAGCGTGGATATCACCCACGGCAAAAGCCACTTTGAGGATGCCGATACCAGTGCGACGACGAAAGTCGATCAGTTTGAACGCAACATCCATTTGACGGGTGATTTGACTGACGACGAGCGCGCTCGCCTCCTTTCGATTGCAGACAAATGCCCAGTGCACCGCACATTTGAGCAAAGTTCAAAAGTCATTTCAAGACTGGTCTAAAACGAAAATGGGCGCGCAATCCAAGCCTGCGCGCCCATTTCAAAATCCGTTAGTCGGGTTTAGCCGCGAGCGTTGCCGATCAGCTTCCACAAGCCAGGAACCAGCACAGCGGCAAGTGCCAACTTGAGCGCATCACCGATCAGGAACGGTGTCAGGCCCCAAGCCAAAATCGGTTGATCCCAGCCGTAAAGCTGACCAAGCCAGATCAAACCTGGGATATAAATCAACGCGTTACCGATCAACATGGCCAGTGCCATCTTACCAACCGAACGATCCCAACCAGCGCGTGCTGCCATGCCCAAAGCCAAAGTCGCCAAAATATAACCAACCAGATAGCCACCAGTGCCGCCCATCATATAAGTCAGGCCAGATGCCTCGGCGGATGATCCTGCGAACACGTCAAACCCAAGTGCGCCAACAAGCATATAGCCGATGATCGTCGCCATACCCAAACGTGGTCCGTAAGCTGCACCAATTGTCAGCAAAGCAAATGTGCCCATCGTGATCGGAACCGGGTACATCGGTACCTTAATTTTTGCGAAGATCGCCAAAGCAGCGATGCCAACCAGAACCAAAACGGCCTGTTTTGCCAGACGCAAACGCCCTTCGGTACTGCCGAATGCCTCAATTAGGACTTTGTCGTTCATTGCGATGGCCATTTGCCGCGCTCCTTATTGGTTGTATTTCAGACTTTTTGCCTCACAAGGCGCTTATGTGCAAGGCTGGTTGCGCTATCTCGCCCGATTGTAATGGCTTATAGATCTGTAATCTTTGCGCGGGCCCGTCACATCCCATGTTGCAGACCAGTTTGGCCAGTTCTCAAAGTCGTAGGTTACGTTATATGTGTCGGCCCCGCAAAGATGGGTTGTCCCAGTTGTGTGCCCAACCGGATCAAATTCGTGAAACGCGGTGCCATCCGCAAAACGTACCGCAATGCCATCTGGATCTGCGTCCCACAGATATGCCCGATCCGCCTGCAGCACCGCCCCAGAGGCCAGCCTCAGTTGACCACGCTCCGCGTAACGCAAGCCATCGCCGTCGGTCACAAACCGCGCGCGCCCGTCCAATTGACCGTTCTGGCCATGCAAAGCATCAGTAATCTGGCGCGATAGCTGCCAATCACCCAAAAAATCCGCTAAAAGCACCGTTTTGCTGTGCATTTTGATCCTCATTTACGCCGCAGGCTTGAGACCTGCCGCCTGCCCCCTTATGACGCAAGGCATATCCGCTGCCCAACCCCAAAATAAGGTCCTGCTCATGATCCCGCGTTATTCTCGTCCCGATATGGTTGCCATTTGGTCCCCAGAAACAAAATTCAAAATCTGGTACGAGATAGAGGCCCACGCCTGTGAAGCGATGGCCAATTTGGGTGTAATCCCGCGCGAGAACGCCGATGCGGTTTGGAAAGCCAAGGATGTGACCTTTGACGTGGCCCGCATTGATGAGATTGAGGCCGTCACCAAACATGACGTTATCGCATTTTTGACCCATCTGGCCGAACACGTTGGCGCTGATGAGGCCCGCTTTGTTCACCAAGGCATGACGTCGTCGGATGTGCTTGATACCTGCACCAACCTGCAGTTTGTGCGCGCTGCTGATCTTTTGATGATCGATATGGACCGCCTTTTGGCCGCGCTTAAGACCCGCGCAATGGAACATAAAGATACGCCGCGCATTGGTCGCAGCCACGGTATCCATGCCGAACCGACAACTATGGGCCTAACTTTTGCGCGTTTTTACGCCGAAATGAACCGCAACCGCGCCCGTCTGATCAATGCGCGTGCTGAAATCGCGACGGGTGCTATTTCCGGCGCTGTTGGTACGTTTGCAAACGTTGATCCGCGCGTTGAAGAATATGTTTGCGAGCAGCTTGGCCTGACACCAGAGCCGATCAGCACACAGGTTATTCCGCGCGACCGTCATGCCATGTTTTTTGCTACTTTGGGCGTTATAGCATCCAGCATCGAGAACGTCGCGACGGAAATCCGCCATATGCAGCGGACTGAAGTGTTAGAGGGTGCCGAGTATTTCGCAGTTGGGCAAAAGGGATCGTCCGCGATGCCACACAAAAAGAACCCAATTTTGACCGAGAACCTGACTGGTTTGGCCCGTTTGGTGCGCATGTCTGTCATCCCTGCGATGGAAAACGTCGCCCTTTGGCACGAGCGTGACATTTCGCATTCTTCCGTTGAACGCACGATCGGCCCTGACACAACGATCACGCTTGATTTCGCGCTGAACCGTTTGGCAGGTGTTGTTGAAAAGATGATCATCTATCCTGAAAACATGATGAAAAACATGCATCAGTTCCGTGGCTTGATCATGTCGCAGCGTGTGCTGCTGGCTTTAACCCAAGCGGGCGTCAGCCGCGAGGACAGTTATAGGTTCGTGCAGCGCAATGCACTTAAGGTCTGGGACAATAACGCCGACTTTAAGACAGAGTTATTGGCAGACGAAGACGTCCGCAAAGCTCTGTCGGTTGAAGAGATCGAAGAGAAATTCGATCTTGGCTACCACACCAAGCATGTCGACACGATTTTTGCGCGCGTGTTTGGATAGCGCCAAAGCGCCCAAATTTGGAAAAACGAGATGGGCCCCCAAGGCCCATCTAAATGATTTATACGGCTGGCGAGTGCAGTGGCTGCGGTCGAATACGATGAGTCGCACGCGGCATATGCGGCATGGTGCGTTTCGCCGGCATCGACAAAACTGGACCTGTCGCGGTTTGATGCCGCTCCTTTGATAGCATTTACTTCAACAAAGGAGATGAACTATGAGACTGACCCGAACGGACAAATTCCGTAAAGATGCGGTGCGTATCGCGCTGACCAGTGGGCTAACGCGTAAGCAGGTGGCCGATGATCTTGGTGTCGGAATGTCGACGCTGAACAAGTGGATCACGGCACACCAAGACACCGACGTTGTATCGAAAGAGGATTTAGGCCTCGCCCAAGAGAATGACCGGCTTCGACGTGAGAACCCGCCGACAAACGTCAGCGGTCTTCTCACCAGATTCCTGTTCCTTGATAATTGCTATGATCTGTTCGTCCGTAAATCGTGCCTTCATTTGTCCGTCCTTTTGGTGGGCGGACTCTACAAAAAAATTGAAGGAGTTTTAGGGGCGCAGGTCACCACTTATGCAGTGTCCCAAACGGAAAAGATTGCACCTGAAGCTGTACAGCGCATTGGTGTGGCGCTGGTCAACGATCATTGTCAGTCGGTTGCTGTCGCGTTTGACAAGGCACCCGATGCGCGGATTGGTGCGATCTTAAACTCCAGTCCAGCTCAGATTCGCGATAGCCTGCTTGACGGGTTGGGCGAAGACGATCCCGTTTTTGCTGACAGTGTCCGCAAGTCGATATTTACGTTCAAAGACATTCCGCTACGCCTAACCCCGACAGATGTGCCTGCCTGTATTCGCGGTATCCCGCCAGAGGTGTTGGCGACAGCAATTGCAGGTGCTTTGGCAGGTGATAAGGAACTGGTCGCGACGGCCGAATTTATTCTTGAGAATATCTCCCAGCGTATGGCCGGTCAAATCCGTGAAGAAGCCGACGAACAAGGCCCCATCAAAGCAAAGATCGCGGAAGAAGCGATCCGCGATCTGTCGTCCGCTGTGCGCGCCCTTGCCGATGATGGTACGATTCCCTGATCAGACGACGAAGATGATGTGGACAGCCCCTGATACGCGTCCTAGAGTTGGGACATGACTGATACAATTCCGCAGGCCGACGGCCATCGCTGGCACGATATGGGTGGCGCTGCTGCTGGTGAAGTTCCGCTTGCTGACCACGATTTTGCCCTTTGGGAAAAGCGTGTCGATGCGCTAATGATCCTATGCTCTGCAAAGGGTCATTTCACCGTCGATGGCTTGCGCCGTGCCCTTGAGGACATGCCTCCAAGCAGCTTTGAAGAGCTAAGTTATTATGAACGCTGGATTGCGTCGGTGTCGCAAAACCTTGTGGAAGCAGGTGTGCTGACAACATTTGAGATCGGTGAACGCATGTCGGCCATCCGTGAACGTGGCCAAACATACGGCGATGCCGCGGATGGGTAGTCGCGTGCGCGTCCGCAATGACATGCCCCCCGGCCACATCCGTACGCCCGCCTATTTGCGCGGCAAATGCGGCGTGATTGAACGCACGCTTGGCCCATTTGCGAACCCTGAAGAGTTGGCGTACCGGCACTCGGGTGCGCCTTTGGCGCTGCACCGCGTCCGGTTTACGATGGCCGAAGTTTGGGGAGCCGCCGCCGAGATCCCAACAGATACGATTGAAGCCGAAATTTACGCGCATTGGTTGGAGCCCGCAGATGCCGCATGATCACCACAACCATCTGTCGCCATCAGGTCACCCGTTTCGCGCAGATAACGACCATCCTCTAAGCTATTGGCAAACCATGGAAATTGCCGTTCGCGAGTTGTTGATTGAAAAAGGCGTGACCACCGCCGCAGAGATTGCACGTCAAATTGACGCGATGGACAACCGCACCCCTGCCAATGGCGCCGCGGTTGTGGCCCGCGCCTGGACGGACCCCGATTTTCGCGCCGCGTTGCAGCATGATGCCAGTGTTGCCACTTCTGAGATGGGCTTTGATATCGGCCCAATGAAGTTGATTGCCGTGGAAAACACAGCCGACCTTCACAATATCGTCGTTTGCACGCTGTGTTCTTGTTATCCGCGCAACCTGCTTGGCTTGCCCCCCGACTGGTACAAGTCACGCGCATATCGTTCGCGCACTGTCCGCGAACCGCGCCGTGTGCTGGCTGAATTCGGGGTTACATTGCCTGAGACGACCCAAATCCGCGTACACGATAGCACCGCTGATATGCGCTACGTCGTCATCCCAGCCCGCCCCGACGGGACCGACGGCTGGAGCACGGATGATTTGGCCCACCTCGTGACCCGCGACAGCATGGTTGGCACCGGTTTACCCAAATCGCCCGATGCCCTTGCTTGATGACGACACCAGCTTGCATACCTGGATCGTATGACCACGCCCCCGCCGTCCCCCAAAGGCTCTGCCGCTGATTGGCTTGTTGACCGCGCTTCGCGTGGGTTGATCAGAACCACGCTGCGCATGCCTTACGCCCGACGTGTTCCATTTATGGGAAAGCTTGCCAACACGGTCACCTCTGCTGCGGATATAGCGATTAAGCTTGATGCGCTGGTGGTGCCGTATTTTGGTACGCGCCGCGCTGACGGCTTATCGTTTGACGTGGATATTCAGTCGCCGATCAAGCACACGGCGCCCACGCAGATGATGCAAGATATAACCGACCGGTTGACCGACAAGGTCACCGAGAATCCTGATCAATGGTTCTGTTTTCACCGCCGATGGAAAAACGCGCCCTAACGGATTTCAGCGGCTGCCAAGATTGGACCATGTCCGTCGGCTTGGATAATTACAACGATCGGATCGGACCCTTCAGCAGGGGCCGTTATCGCAAGTGGACGCGATCCATTCCAACGGCTGACTTCATCCCAAGAGTGCACGATATTATTGTAACTAATTGTTTTACCATCATTTTCTCCTCGTGTAATAGCGACAGTTTCTTCAGGCGTGTACCGCACAACTTGTACAATAAGATCCCCGAGCCGCCCTGCATTTGACTGAGCGTTGATCTGTACTTCGTCGCCATTTCGCGCCAGTGTCATCGTGATTTGGTCAACCGCATTGCGATGCTGCGCCACGTAATCCATGATTTCCATCGCTTTGGATCCAATAACGTGATCTTTGCCGCCAATGACCATTTGCGGAGTGTAGACCGTCGTTGCATGGGCTGCACGTGCGAAGCCATGCTGGCGCGCTGTAAAGTCAGGGCTGCCAAAATTGTCTTTCCAGCCCAGATAATCCCAATAATCAACGTGCAACGCGAGTGCGATCACATCAGACTGTCCAGCCAATTCATGCAGCAGCGCGTCTGCAGGCGGGCAGGACGAACAGCCCTGAGACGTATACAGCTCAACGACAACTTTATTGCCTTGCGCCTCAACTGGCGTCACCCCAATCGCGCCCCAAAAGGCGAGTGCTATTATAAAATTTCGCATGTCTTTCCCAAACTTTTCTTCCCCTATTCATGATCTATTCAAAATTCCCTGAAATGACCAATCAACGAAATGCGAGGGTTTCGTGAGTGATGTTTCAATTTTGACCCTTTTCACACATCGTACGGTAGGTTTCAGTGTGCAATGGTATACAATTTTGCAACCAGCCCTTGAAAACAACGTTCGCATGGGGCAAAAGCCAGTTAATCATCCTTACAAGCGCCTAAAAAGGGAATAGCCAATGACCATTACAGTCGGCCACGATACAGCCAAGACCCGAAGAAAACTTACCGTTGGGTCCCATTCCGTTTCATATTATTCAATTGCCGCCGCAGAAGCAGCTGGCCTTGGTGACTTTTCCAAGCTGCCCGCCGCCCTGAAAGTTGTGTTGGAAAATCTGCTTCGCTTTGAGGATGGCGGGTTTTCCGTGTCCGTCGACGACATTAAGGCGTTTTCCGAATGGGCCACAAACGGTGGTAAGAATCCCCGTGAGATCGCTTACCGCCCTGCCCGCGTGTTGATGCAAGATTTCACCGGCGTTCCTGCCGTGGTTGACCTTGCCGCTATGCGCGACGGTATTGTGGCCTTGGGTGGCGACGCCCAGCAGATTAACCCACTCAACCCTGTTGATCTGGTCATCGACCATTCAGTTATGATCGATGAATTCGGTCAACCGCGTGCGTTCCAGATGAACGTAGACCGCGAATATGAACGCAACATGGAGCGTTACCAGTTCCTGAAATGGGGCCAAGGCGCATTCAACAACTTCCGCGTTGTACCACCGGGCACAGGCATCTGCCATCAGGTGAACCTTGAGTATCTGTCTCAAACCGTTTGGACCGATACCGATCAAAACGGCGATGAAGTCGCCTATCCTGATACGCTTGTTGGCACAGACAGCCACACAACCATGGTCAACGGCCTTGCCGTTCTCGGCTGGGGCGTTGGGGGTATTGAGGCCGAAGCTGCGATGCTGGGTCAACCTGTGTCCATGCTAATCCCTGAAGTTGTCGGGTTTGAGCTGACAGGTCAGTTGGTCGAAGGAACGACAGGCACCGATTTGGTCCTGAAAGTAGTCGAAATGTTGCGCGGCCTTGGTGTTGTTGGCAAATTCGTCGAATTCTACGGCGCTGGTTTGGACGTTCTGCCATTGGCCGACCGTGCGACAATCGCCAACATGGCGCCTGAATATGGTGCCACATGTGGGTTCTTCCCAATCGACGGTGAAACATTGCGTTACCTGCGCAATACTGGTCGTGACGAAGACCGCATCGCGCTGGTTGAAGCCTATGCAAAAGAAAACGGTTTCTGGCGTGGCGCAGATTACGCACCAGTTTACACCACGACAATGTCGCTTGATATGGGCACAATCGTGCCTGCGATTTCCGGCCCCAAGCGTCCACAAGATTACGTGGCACTGACCAACGCGAAATCCGCATTTGCCAACGAGATGGAAAACACATTCAAGCGCCCGATGGGTAAAGAAGTGGCTGTCGCTGGCGAAGACTACACGCTGGAATCAGGCAAGGTTGTGATCGCGTCGATCACATCGTGCACCAATACATCCAACCCATATGTCATGATCGGCGCAGGCCTTGTTGCACGTAAAGCCGCCGCATTGGGCATGGACCGCAAACCTTGGGTTAAGACGTCGTTGGCGCCTGGATCACAGGTTGTGTCGGAATATCTTGAAGCTGCGGACCTGCAAAAAGACCTTGATAAAATTGGCTTTAACCTTGTTGGTTACGGTTGCACGACGTGCATCGGTAACTCTGGCCCGCTGCAAAAGGAGCTGTCAGATGCAATTGCTGAAGGTGATCTGGTCGCGACATCCGTTCTGTCGGGTAACCGCAACTTTGAAGGCCGCATTTCACCTGATGTGCGCGCCAACTATTTGGCTTCACCGCCATTGGTTGTTGCATATGCGTTGGCTGGGACCATGGACATCAACCTTGCGTCTGACCCAATCGGTCAGGACCGCGATGGCAACGACGTCTACCTAAAAGACATCTGGCCCACATCGACCGAAATCAACGAGCTGGTTGAGAAAACAGTCACCCGCGAAGCGTTCCTCAAAAAATATGCGGACGTCTTTAAGGGCGACGAAAAATGGCAGGCGGTAGAGACAACTGATTCTGAGACCTATGACTGGCCAACGGCGTCAACTTACGTACAAAACCCGCCCTACTTCCGCAACATGTCCAAGGACGCAGGCACGATCCAAAACGTCGAAAATGCCAAGGTTCTAGCCGTTCTGGGCGATATGGTTACAACCGACCACATCTCTCCTGCGGGCTCGTTCAAGGATACATCGCCTGCTGGTCAGTACCTGATTGACCGCCAGGTGCCGGCGCGCGAGTTTAACTCTTACGGGTCACGGCGCGGCAACCACGAGGTTATGATGCGCGGCACATTTGCCAACATTCGCATCAAGAATGAGATGCTCGACGGCGTCGAAGGCGGCTACACCAAAGGACCCGACGGCACGCAGTCGTCAATCTTTGACGTAGCCATGTCGCACCAAGAGGCAGGCACGCCGCTAGTCGTCTTCGCTGGTGAACAATACGGCGCAGGGTCATCGCGTGACTGGGCCGCCAAAGGTACAGCACTTCTCGGTGTTAAAGCCGTTATTGCAGAAAGCTTTGAACGTATTCACCGGTCCAACCTTGTTGGCATGGGCGTGGTTCCGTTTGAATTCACAGGCGGTGACAACCGCACGTCTTTGGGCCTGACAGGTGACGAAACGGTTACGATCCTTGGCCTTGATGCAGTTAAGCCGCTGCAAAACATGACAGCCTCGATCTCATTTGCAAACGGTGACACAAAAGACATCACCGTCAAATGCCGGATCGATACCGCTGTTGAGATTGAATATGTCGAAAACGGCGGTGTGCTACACTACGTGCTGCGCAACCTCGCAAAAGCGACATAAAACAACAAAAGGCCTGCAGATCATCTGCGGGCCTTTTCCCAAAAGCGTCAAAAACAATCGGTCAGTGCGGACTGCAACGGCTCAGTTCAACTTACAAAATAATGAATTCCATGGCGCGAGCCGTGGTCATTGACCTTCAGCAGCGCGCAATGCTGGCAAAAACCGCTGTTCATAGTCAGACCCGATCAGAGGCCCAGCAAAGCGGAACAAAACCGTCCCATCACCTGAGACGATGAATGTCTCCGGCGGGGCTGTTACCCCCCAATCAATTGCTGTGCGCCCGCGTGGATCAAACCCTGTTGCGAAAAACGGGTTTCCGTCCTCGGCCAGATATTCGGCGGCCTGATCAGCCTCATCGCGGAAATTCAGGCCTGCAACGCGGTAGCTTTGGGCCTGAAGGTCCAACAGTGTCGGATGCTCGGCGCGGCACGGTGGACACCAACTAGCCCATAAATTCAGGATCGTGACTTCGCCATCTCGTAAGTCGCTCTCCATCAGCAGTGCAGTCCCTGGCACTGGCTTAGCAGCGACATCAGGCGCTTGTTGCCCCACAAATGTTGACGCCAGTTCATTGACATTGTCGCGTATCATGCTCGCCGAAAATAGACCTGCAAGGGCCGCAAACAGTACTGGCGGCGCCAGCATCATCGGCGACAATTTAACCATTTTTACGCGCCTCGGCGGCCTCAAGATCACGGCGCACCCGTCGTGACTGCCGCCAACTCATCGCAACCAACGTCGCCAAGATCGCAATGCTCACTCCGTAGGCCAAAAGCACTTCGGTCACATATTTTCCAAGGTCTGGCATCATTGTCCTTCTCTGCGGATCAAAGCACGCAGGCGGCGTGTGCGGATTTCTGTGCGGGTCCGCAGAAGAACTAGCGCAAAGAACAGTAAAACGAAGCCAGCGATTGCAAACAGCAACGGCTGGTAAAACACGTCAGCCACGTTTTTTTCTTTGTCCAATGACAGTGACGCCCCTTGGTGTAGCCCTTGATTCCAAAAATTTACAGCATAGCGCGACATCAGCGCAAATACCGATCCGACCATGCACAAAACTGATGTCAAATCTGCGGCCATGTCCGGATCATCAATCGCCGCCCAAAGCGCCATGTAGCCAAGATAGAATAGAAATAAGATCATGAATGACGTCAGGCGTGGATCCCATGCCCAATATGTCCCCCACATCGGCTGGCCCCAGATCGCCCCTGTTGCCAGCGCGATCAACGTCATTGTGACCCCGACGGGTGCCGCTGCTTTGGCTGCAAGCGCTGATACGTGATGCCTACGCACCAACCAGATAAGCGATGCGACTAACATCATGATCCAAGCATTGATCGCCATAAGCGCCGCTGGGACGTGAAGGTAAATGATCTTGACTGTCGACCCTTGTCGCATCTCGTCGGGCGTAAAGAAAAAGCCCCAGATCAGGCCCACAGTTAGGCAGACGGCAGCGCCACCAAACGCCCACGGCAAAACATGGCCAGTCCAGCCCATAAACCGTTTCGGATTTGCATATTCCCACATCGACATGATTGTCACATAGCCCTCTGTAGTGTGCGTTTCAACGCAAGTTCATGCGCAATACTGCCGCAGTCGCAAATGGTAAAAGCGCCACCGCCCCCGCCGTGATCCCGCCAAGCATCAAAAGTGGGGTTGCGGTATCTTGTCCGTCCACGCCACGCCGTACTGCCTCGGCCCCGAATATCAACGTCGGCACATAAAGTGGCAACACGATAAGCGACAAAAGTAACCCGCCGCGTCTGATACCAACCGTCAACGCCGCCCCAAAGGTGCCAATCACCGATAAGGCAGGTGTTCCCAACAACAGCGTCACGACAACGAACCCAAATGCGCTTGGGTCCAAATGCAGCAAGACCCCAAGCACCGGCGCTGCGATGGCCAGTGGCACGCCTGTCGTCAGCCAATGTGCTGCGGCCTTGATCACCGCGACCGCCTCGAGCGGGATTGGCGCTGTTGCAAGCAAGCTAAGCGATCCGTCTTCATGGTCGAGCGCAAAAATACGGTCCAGCGACAACAAAGCCGCCAGCAGTGCCGCCACCCACAATATCCCTGGTGCGATCCGAGACAAAATTGCGGTTTCAGGTCCGACCCCAAATGGCACCAGCACCACGACAATCAAAAAGAATACAAGCCCAAGCCCAAATCCGCCCCCTGCCCGCGTGGCGAGCAATAAGTCACGGTGCAAAAGCGCTATCATAAAAATGCCTCGTCGCCGGTGTCAGTCTGATGATCTGTTGCCGTGAATGGTTCCAGCTCTAGCGTAGTTGCCGCCAGATCAAGATCAACGTGGGTCGCAATGATTGCAATACCGCCCTGCGCCAAATGCTGATCGCGCAGGTAATCGGCAAAAAGCCGCACCGAGAACCCATCAAGCGAAACTGTTGGTTCATCCAAGAACAACACCTTGCGTTTGATCACGCCTAGACGGGCCAGTCCCAGTCGTCGCTTTTGCCCAGCAGACAACGTGCCTGCGATGCGGGTCTGCAAGTCGCGAATGTCGAATTGATCCCAGACCATATCCGGCACCGCATTGCCGTAGATATCCGCCCAGAACTGAAGGTTTTCTTCAACGGTCAGCGCCGATTTCACCGCGTCAGCGTGACTGGCATAAGCGCCTTCATCTGCGGGGCACTCAAAGTGGCCAGAGACCGCGCCTTGTAGTCCTGCAAGCGTGCGCAGCAATGTTGTTTTGCCGACGCCATTAGGACCGCGTAAAATAAGTGCTTCGCCCGCGGGCACATCAAATGACAGCCCTGCCAGCACAGTCGCGCCACCGCGCGCCACTGCCAGATTTTGAACCGACAGCACGGGGCTAGACCGGTAACAGGGCTGCCGCAACGCGGCGCCCTTCGGATAACAACACATTGTAGGTTCGGCAGGCCGCAGGTGACGCCATGGGTTCGATCCCGATGCCTGCTTCGTCAAAAATGCTGCGGAAATCTGCGGGGAGATGCGCCACGTCGGCCCCTGTTCCCACAAAAATCACATCAACAATTTCAGTCAAATCAAGCAGGGTCTGCGTGTCAATGAACCCACCCCAAGGCTTAACACCTTGCGGGGTCACGACGATGAGCCCCTTGTGAACCGTACCGCCCACACGAAAGAAACCCGGTCCATAGCCATCAATTGGCAGGCTATTGTCAAAGCGGATTTCGTTCAGGCGCATATCAAATCTACCCTATGCGTCAACGTTGGAAAACTGGTTGCCCGCTGTGCTGTCTGGCTTGGACCAATCGCGTTTTACGCCAAGAACAAGAAGCGCAGCAGAGGCGACAAAGATCGACGAATATGTTCCTATCAACACGCCCCACATCATTGCGAACACGAACCCGCGGATCACGTCGCCGCCCAGAACGAACAAAGCAAGCAACGCAAGCATCGTGGTTACAGATGTCATCAACGTACGTGACAGCGTTTCGTTGATCGATTTGTTCAGCACGTCTTTGAGCGGTAATTTTTTATATTTCCGCAGGTTTTCCCGCACACGGTCAAACACGATCACGGTATCGTTGATCGAATAACCAACGATCGTTAAAAGTGCCGCGATGATCGCAAGGTCAAACTTGATCTGCAACTCAGAGAAAATCCCGATTGTCAGGGCAACGTCATGGGTCAACGCCAAGACAGCCCCGACAGCAAACTGCCATTCGAACCGCATCCAGATATACAACAAAATCGCCACGACGGCCAAGGCAACCGCGACAAACGCCGTCTGGATCAGCTCTCCAGATACCTTTGGCCCGACGGATTCGACCAAAGGGAACGTGATATTTGGAGACACTCCACGCAGCGCGTCCTGCACAGCCGTGATGGTTTCATTTGTCACGCTTTCTTCGCCGGCTTGGGCTTGAATACGGACCATGGCCACGTTTTGATTGGCCTCAAAGCTCGGATCGAATACTTCGGTGATGGATACATCGCCAAGCTCTAGTGGTACGAGCGCAGCGCGATATGACGCCACATCCACAACCACTTCGGACTGCGTGCGGATGCTTGTGCCGCCTTGAAAATCAATACCGTAGTTGAGCCCTTGGATCAAAAACGACCCCAGTGCGACAACCATCATCACCAGCGAAATACCGAGCCAGATGCGCGCCTTAGCAAAAAAGTCGATAGACGTGTTATCACGAACCAGTTTCAGACGCATATCAAACCTCGATTGTTTTGGGGCGCTTGCGCGCGAACCACATCACGATCAAGACGCGTGTGACGAAAATGGCGGTAAAGACCGAAGTGATGATCCCAAGGCCCAACGTAATCGCGAATCCGCGCACCGGCCCCGACCCCATCACAAATAGGATCGTCGCAGTTATGAACGTGGTGATGTTTGCATCAATGATTGACGATAGCGCCTTTTCATAGCCAAGCTCGATCGCGCGTGCGGGCCCTTTGGCGGTAAGCAATTCTTCTCGGATACGTTCAAATACGATCACGTTGGCATCCACAGCCATACCGATTGTCAAAACGATCCCCGCAATACCGGGCAAGGTCAACGTCGCCCCGATCATGGACAACAACCCAAAAAGCAGGCCCACATTGATTATCAACGCGATGTTCGCAAAGACGCCGAACAAACCATATGACAGCGCCATATAGAGCAGAACAAGCAGACCAGCGACCAAACAAGCGACCTTACCTGCATCGATGCTATCTTGGCCCAATTCCGGCCCAACAGTGCGTTCTTCAAGGAATGTCAGTTCAGCTGGTAGCGACCCTGCCCGCAACAAAATAGCAAGGCTTGTGGTTTCTTCAACAGTAAAGCGCCCGGTGATAATGCCCGACCCACCCGAGATGTGCGATTGGATGGTTGGCGCGCTGATCACTTCGTTATCAAGCACAATGGCAAACGGTAACCCGATGTTGTCGGCCGTATAGTCGCCAAATTTACGCCCGCCCGAAGCGTTGAACCGGAAGTTCACCGCAGGACGTCCGTTTTGGTCAAACGCAGGCTGCGCATCAACCAGGTTTTCACCAGTCACCACTGGGCTACGTTCGAGGACGAAATATGTGCCCAGTTCGTCAATCGATGGCACCAGCTGATTGCCCGCGCCGGGGGATGCGTCAGGGTCGCTTGTCCGGTTCACAACTGGCTGGAACGTCAAAAGTGCCGTTTTGCCGATCAGATCTTTGACCTCTTGGGCGGACCCAACACCAGGGACTTGCACCAAGATACGGTCGGTGCCTTGGCGCTGAATTGTTGGTTCGCGCGTGCCTGCCTCGTCGATACGGCGGCGGATAATTTCCAGTGATTGCGCCATTGTCCGGTCGTCAACTGCCTGCTTTTCAGCCGCCGACAACGATATGGTCAAGATTGCGCCGTCACGTGACACGTCGATGTTGTTTTGGCCTGCCCCTGCAAGGGACGCCACAGGTTGTGCCAAACCGCGCACCAATGACACGGCTTGATCGCCAGCTTCAGGTTTTGATATCCGCACCCGCAAGGTGTCTTCGGGGCCGTCTTCACGCGTGACAAATCCAATCGTATTGCGCTCAGCCGCCAGCACATCACGCACTTGCGGCCAAAGCCCGTTCATAACCGTGGCGTAGACGTCCGACACCTGCACTTCGGCCAGCAAATGCGCACCGCCGCGCAGGTCAAGCCCAAGATTCACAAGGCCGGACGGCAGAAACGATGGCCAACTGGTGTCATCGACACCCATCGCCACCGCATCATTATGCGCCTCAACCTTATTATAGAACCCGTTTGGCATCGCCAGAAATAAGCCAACAGCAACGGTTAGCCAGATCAGCGCTTGCTTGATCGGTGAGATATTCAGCATCAGTCACACGCCCCCAAGGCGAAAGTTTTACGTTTTCGCAGGTTCGGTTTTGTTCACAACAGTTGCGATTGTGGAGCGGATCACACGCACGGTCACACCGGATGCAATTTCAACTTCAACTTCTGCAACGTCGTCTTTTACCTTAACCACTTTGCCCATGATCCCGCCTTGGGTGATCACTTGGTCGCCACGACGAAGGGCCGCTACCATCATCTGGTGTTCCTTCAGCTTTTTCTGCTGTGGACGGATAAGTAGGAAATACATAATCCCGAAGATGAGGATCAATGGAATAAGTGATTCAATACCCTGCATGGTGGTCCCTTGTCGTTTGTTAGCTGGCCAGTCCATTGTGGCGGCCAAAGTCGCGGCACATTAGGCCCACCCCTCGTCAATGGCAACCAGATTGGGCGCATTTCAGAGGTTCACAGGCGTGCTTGTTTACGGCATATGGGGACACACCTATAATTTGCCAACCGAAGGACCAGACATATGCATGATATTCGCATGATCCGTGACAACCCTGCCGCTTTTGATGCCGCCCTGTCGCGTCGCGGCATGGATGGTGTTTCGTCCCGAGTATTGGCTTTGGACGAGGCGCGGCGCACCAAAATCTTGGCGTCTGAGACGGCACAAGCCGATGCAAATAAGGCTGCCAAAGAAGTAGGCGCTGCCAAGGGCCGCGGTGACGAGGATGAATTCCAGCGATTGCGTGCATTGGTCGCTACCAAAAAAGCCGAGATCGCAGCGTTAAACGAAGAGGCCAAGGAGGCCAGTGTCACGCTGCACACATTGATGCTGACCCTGCCTAACTTGCCTTACGCCGATATCCCTGATGGCAAAGACGAGGCAGACAACGTCGAGATGAATAAGCACGGCAACTTGCCAAACTTTGCTTTTGATCCAGTCGAGCATTTTGAAATCGCTGGAGTCGTCCCCGGTATGGACTTTGAAACAGCCGCCAAACTGGCTGGTAGCCGTTTTGTTCTGATGTCTGGCGCTGTGGCGCGTGTGCACCGCGCGCTTGGCCAGTTCATGCTCGACACCCATGTTGAAGAAAATGATCTGGTGGAAACCAACACACCCGTGCTGGTCCGCGAAGAAATGCTGTACGGCACAGGCCAATTGCCAAAATTTGGCGAGGACAGCTATCAGACTACCGATGGTTGGTGGCTGATCCCTACTGCAGAGGTCACGCTGACCAATATAGTGAATGGCTTGACGTTAGAGGCCGATGTCCTGCCCCGTCGTTTTGTGGCACATACGCTGTGCTTCCGGTCCGAGGCCGGATCAGCGGGCCGCGATACATCGGGCATGTTGCGTCAGCACCAGTTCGAAAAGGTTGAGATGGTCACCGTGTGCCACCCAGACACTTCTGACGCTGAACATCTGCGTATGACTGCTTGCGCAGAAGGTATTCTGGAACGCCTCAACCTGCCGTACCGCACGGTTGTGCTGTGTACAGGTGACATGGGTGCGGGCGCGCGCCGGACCCACGATATTGAGGTTTGGTTGCCCGGTCAAAATGCTTATCGCGAAATTTCATCCATCTCGACATGTGGCGATTACCAAGCCCGCCGGATGAACGCGCGGTTTAAGCCAGAGGCAGGTGGCAAGCCGGAATTTGTGCATACGCTTAATGGGTCCGGTCTTGCAGTCGGTCGTTGCCTGATTGCGGTGCTTGAGAACGGGCAGCAAGAAGACGGCTCTGTGGCGCTACCAGAGGCGCTGCACCCCTACCTGCGCGGCAAAAAAAAGATCAATGCTGATGGTGCAATGGCCTAATACTCATGTGATCTGGGCCGCATCTGCGTGTCCAGATCATCGTTAGCCCCACGGTCGCGGGCGATCACAGCGCAAAACGATGACTGTTCAGAAACGACTATAAATTGAGCAACATGAAGGTTTGGTTTGTTGAGGAACTTCGGCATCACTCACTCAAAGGTTGTTGAGTGAAAGAAATTATGTTCCATAGAAATATTGCGCCATCTCTTAAACTTATAACCAAAGCAGCAACTGTTTTTGTCGCAGCATTAATTGCTCTATTTTTCTTACCACCAAATGTCGCTTCGGCACTTCCACACAATGACGGCGTTGTGTCCGTGGGTGATCGTGAGTTCTTGGTGGGAGAGTTAACGCAGTCGTTCGGTGATGATACACGGTCGTTTAAATTTAGGCATGCACCGTGGCTAAAAGTGCTGTTGGATAATGACCAGCTGCTATTGGATCAAGATATCCGGTTTTTGCGCAGCGGCGTTCCTGCAACTGATTTGGTCGAATACATTCCATCTTATAGGCGTGAACGTATGAGGTTGGAGGATGACCCGCTGTATATGGCGGATGGTCATGACGTCTTCATTGTTGGTTAAGGTGATGAATATATATACCCTAAGAATTCGCCAATCAGCTATAGGGTTTTTTGCACACGCGGAGGACTTAATCCGGGGGATTTAAATTTATGTAGCATTCGTGTGGCCTATCCATACGCGACCAATGTGGTGCTGACGGCAAGAAAGTATTTCCCTGGCAATCTGCCTGAGATCAGCGGAAATTTTGAGCCTATCGTAGCAAGAATAATTGAAATTGCCGTCTGTCTGGATGTAACCGACCAAAGCGATGCTGAACGGCAGACAAGTGAGACCGAGCTATTAAAGCAAAACCCATATCTGTCTGACTGCAAAATTTTACTCAGTTCGTAGCTACACTGAAATTAGGTATATATTTGCTGCCTCAGCGGTCTAAGAACCCTGTCCAAAACCAACGGATTTTTTGAAAATATGCGGGCACCACGGAATAATTCTAATTGGTGCCTTGCAACAGATATCTAATCGCCACTTGGCTTTTTGATGTGCTTGGACAGACGGCCAGTCTGCTTCTTTTTCTTGTTCTTGAACGGGTTCTTATCACCCTGATCGCGCAGCGTCAGGCGGATTGGTGTACCGGGCATGTCGAAATCTTCACGCAGACCGTTGACCAGATACCGCGAATAGCTGGCGGGCACCAATTCTGGGAACGATGACATCACAACAAAGCCAGGGGGGCGCGTTTTGACCTGTGTGGCATAGCGCATTTTAATGCGGCGACCACCAGGTGCGGGCGGCGGGTGCTGTTCCAGCATACCTGTCAGCCAGCGGTTCAGATGTGCGGTTGTGATACGGCGGTTCCACACTTCGTGGGCACGCATGATCGCTTCTTGTAAGCGGTCCAGCCCCTTGCCCGTTTTAGCAGACACGGTGACCAATGGCGCACCTTTTAGCTGCGGCAGCAGGCGCGCGAATTCTTCTTTTAGCTCTTTAAGCTTGTCTTGCTTTTCGGTCTCGACGTCCCATTTGTTGACGGCGATCACGACAGCACGGCCTTCACGTTCTGCCAAATCAGCAAGGCGCAAATCTTGTTGCTCGAACGGGATTTCCACATCAAGCAGGATCACAACAACTTCGGCGAATTTTACCGCGCGTAGGCCATCAGACACCGACAGTTTTTCAAGCTTTTCTTGGACCTTGGCCTTGCGGCGCATACCGGCGGTATCGAAAATCCGCATTGGCACAGTGACACCATCCGTCCCAGCCCAATCCTGACGGACGGAAATCGCGTCACGGGTGATACCGGCCTCTGGGCCGGTCAAAAGGCGTTCTTCGCCGATGATCTTATTGATCAGTGTAGACTTGCCCGCGTTTGGACGACCACAGACCGCGATTTGCAGCGGCTTTTCTTGTGTCGGAACGCGCGGCGCATCTTCGTCGTCTTCACCCACGTCTACATCAATATCAGGCGAATCTTCTTTTGCGCGTTCGTCAAATGCATCAGACAGCGGCATCAAGAAATCATAGAGCTCGTCCATGCCTTCGCCGTGTTCAGCGGAAAGACGGATCGGTTCACCAAGGCCAAGCGAAAACGCCTCGAGGTAACCCGCTTCGCCAGCGCGGCCTTCGGATTTATTGGCTGCAAGGATCACATTGGCGTTTTTCTTGCGCAGAATATCAGCAAAAACGATATCGGTCGGGGTCACGCCGACACGCGCATCGATCATGAATAGGCAAACATCCGCCATTTCGACGGCGCGCTCTGTCAGGCGGCGCATCCGACCTTGAAGGCTATCGTCGGTAGCATCCTCAAGTCCTGCGCTGTCAATCACGGTGAATCGCAAGTCGACCAGACGCGCTGCACCTTCGCGCAAATCACGCGTTACACCGGGTTGATCATCGACCAACGCAAGCTTTTTACCAACTAAACGGTTAAAAAGCGTGGATTTCCCAACATTGGGGCGGCCCACAACGGCAAGGGTAAAGGACATCGGTTCAGGCTCCTGACGGGTTCAAGTCGCAGGCGTTACACCAATACGGTGCTAACGGAAAGCCACCAGTTGACCTGTCTTGGTAATGACGTAAAGGACACCGCCTGCGACAACAGGGCTGGCAGCAGCGCCACCGGCCACAGCCACAGCACCAGTCAATGCGCCAGACACCGGATCAAACTGTCGGATGGTCCCATCTGTTGACGCCACAATCAAACGCCCTCCCGCCAGAATTGGCCCGTAATGGGCCGCCACGGCAGGCTGTCTGCGGGTGCTTTCGACTTCGGCAGCAGGCAGCGTGATGCGCCAAACCAAAGCGCCAGTTGCCGCATCAAGGCGCACCAGCTCGTTAATATCATTGACGAAGAATATAGCGTTTCCTGCGGGCCAAACGGGGCCAAGCGCACCTTCATTTGCTGTCCAGACACGGTCACCGTTAAAGCTATCGAGGGCGGCCAATTGCCCACCAAACTTACCGACGTAAACGCGGTTGCCTGCAATCACAGGATCGCTAGAGATGTCAGACACCAGTGTCCCTGCCTTGCCTATCCGTTCGCCGGGCACGACACTTTGCCAGCGGCGCGTGCCGCCTCGGGGGAAAGTTGCAACGACCTCACCGGACGGAAACGGGAACACAGCAAGATCGCCGCTGACCGCAGCCCCTGCTCCACCACCAAAGTTCGCGACCGACGGTGTACCAGATAATTGCCATTGAATACGGCCAGTTGCCGCATCCAGCGCCCAAGCAGTGCTGTTGCGCGCCACGACATAAACCAGATCATCGCGCACGGTTGGCGCAGACGTACCGGGTGCATCAAGGTCTTGGGTCCACAGTTCTGCGCCGGACGCCGCATCAAGGGCTGTCAGCTCGCCAAAGCCAGTTGTGACAAACACAGTGCCACCCGCAACGGTCAAACCACCGCCAGACGCATCGGATGCATTGTCATTGCGTGGCGTCACATCTGCGGCCCATACAGGCGCGCCAGAGGTTCCAGTCGCCGTCACACGCGCACGGGCGTCAAGCGTATAGACCACGCCACCAGCCACGACAGGTTCAGACGTAATGCGTGCGCGGGGGCTATCGCCCTCGCCAATGTTTACGGCAAATATTTGGGTCAGCGTCGCCCCAAGCGCAGGGTGGCTGATGCGGTGATCCGCGCCGCCGTTGCGATGGGTCCAATCTGCGTTCACGCGGGCAGCTGCAAGCTTAATAATCGCGGCTTGGTTCACAAATGCTGCATCCTCGCGGATCGCGACATGTTCGCCGGGTAAAATCACGTCAACTTCGCCGCAACCGGCCAAAAGTGCAGCCAACAGGCCAGCGGTATATATCGTCTTGGCAGTCACGGAATTTAGTCCCTTTGCAGTCTTATTCGGCTGGCACTGGCGCAGTGATGTCACCACCCAAGGCCACAATCAGCGTTTGGGCGCGTTCACGCAAGCCCCGTGTCACACCCGCGTCTTCGGATATCAGGCGCATGGTGGCGATTGCGGCGTCGGGATCACCCGCTTCGACCTGCATCAGGCCAATCTGCTCGCGTGCAATCAGAGCAAACGAAGCCCCCGGCTGGGCAAGCTTTTCAAGTGCGGTCATGCGCGTCGCGGTATCTTCCGACGGCAACATCGCGGCCTTTAAGGCAGCAAGGTTGCGGTAAATTTCAGGAACATCGGTATTTACAGCCAAGCCAACAAGGGTTTGTGCCGCGGCCTCAATTTGACCTGCGTCTTGCTGTGAGGCGGCCGCAAGAAGCGCTGCCACGGCGGCAGAAGGCCCTGCTGCATCAATGGCAGCTAGCGCCGCGGCGCGATCTTCCGCACCATCAGTGGAAAGCGCATCCAGCATCTGGTCGCCGATTGCTTCAGCCGCCGCTCGCGTCTGTGCCTTGCTATACTCGTTATAGGCAGCACCGCCAACAAGACCTACAACCACAACAACAGCGATCCAACCATACCGGCGCAAATAGCCGTATAGCGCATCGCGGCGGACTTCGTCAGTGACTTCATTGATAAAGCTGTCGCTATCGCTCATGGTTGGCCCCTTTTTGGCGTGGATCAAACTGATCCGTTGATGGTTCATATCGCCAATTGCGGTTGCTTGCCAAGACCCCACGCGGGACGGTGGCAGTGTGGCGCGTTAAACGGAAATGGTTTCGTCCTCGGATTGGCGGTTCCACAAGTGCGCATAGCGACCATCGGCTGCCAAAAGCGCATCGTGCGTGCCGCGTTCGACAATAACGCCCTCTTCGAGCACAACAATCTGATCCGCCTCTGCAATGGTCGACAAACGGTGGGCAATTGTGATGACGGTACGACCCTTGGCCATGGCTTTCAATTCGGCCTGAATTTCCATTTCGGTTTCAGTATCCAATGCGGATGTAGCTTCATCCAACAATAAGATCGGCGGGTTTTTCAACAAGGTCCGCGCAATGCCAACCCGCTGCTTTTCACCACCAGATAACTTAAGGCCACGTTCACCGACCGTTGTTTCGTAGCCATCCGGCAGGCTGACAATGAAATCATGGATCTTGGCGGCCTTCGCTGCTGCAAAAATCTCTTCCTCGGACGCGGATGGTCGGCCATATGCAATGTTATAGTGCACAGTGTCGTTAAACAGCACGGTGTCCTGAGGCACGACACCAATTTGTTCATGAAGACTTGTCTGCGTGACATCGCGCACATTTTGACCGTCGATGCGCAAGGCGCCTGAATTGACATCATAAAATCGAAACAACAGCCGTCCAATGGTCGATTTACCAGACCCAGATGATCCGACAATAGCCACCGTCTGACCAGGTTTTGCAGTAATGCTAACACCCTTAAGAATTGCGCGCTCTGGGTCATAACCAAAGTGGACATCTTCAAGAACAATCTCGCCCGACTGCACATTTAGAACCTTTGCGTCCTGAGCATCGACAACTTCGGCGGGTTGCTGTAGCAAATCGAACATTTCACCCATATCGATCAATGCCTGACGAATTTCACGATAGACAGTCCCAAGAAAGTTTAGCGGCATTGTGATTTGGATCATATAGGCATTCACCAGAACAAAATCACCGACGCTAAGGTTGCCATTTTGCACACCAATTGCTGCCATCACCATAACGGCTACCAAACCACCTGTGATCAATACTGCTTGGCCAAAGTTCAGAAACGCGAGCGTATAATTGGTCTTGATCGCAAAGGTTTCATATTGACGCATGGCATCGTCGTAACGGTCCGCTTCCCACTTTTCTGCGCCAAAATACTTGACAGTTTCAAAGTTTAACAGGCTATCGATCGCCTTTTGGTTGGCGTCTGTATCTTGGTCGTTCATCTGTTTACGAATTTTGACGCGCCATTCGGTCACCGCGAAAGTGAACCAAACATACAGACCGATGGTGGCCACAACGACCACTAGATACCAAACATCAAACGTCACAAACAAAACGCCTGCTATCATCAGCAATTGCAGGATCAGCGGGCCAACAGAGAACAGCAAGAACCGAAGTAAAAATTCAACACCCTTCACGCCACGTTCAATAATGCGCGACAGCCCACCGGTTTTACGGGTGATGTGATAGCGCATCGATAGGCGGTGAATATGAGTAAACGTTTCAAGCGCAAGTGCCCGCAACGCACCCTGCCCGACCCGCGTGAAAATCACGTCGCGCAGTTGTTGCAGGCCAACAGACATCAGCCGTGCAAATCCGTAAGCCAAGGTCAGGCCAACCGCACTGAGCCCCAAGTATGTCGCGACAGTTAGCTCCTCTGGGGCCAACGCATCAACGGCTTGGCTAAAGAATTGCGGCGTTACAACAGCGATGATTTGCGACAGGAACAAAGCGGCCATCGACGCCACGACCCGTACCTTGACAGTCGTATTCCCAACGGGCCACAGATACGGAATAACGCGGCGGATAACGTTCCACCCTTGAATGCGTGCATCGGACACATTGGCATCGGTCGGGGTCAAACTGCGCATCAAATTCTCCGGTATATCAGTCCCTTAAACTAAGGACGTCAGTTAGGAATTACCAGAGCATGTTGGCTATTGATTTACCTCGGGCAGGCGAAATACTTGGCCGGGGTAAATCAAATCTGGGTCCCGAATGCGGTCGCGGTTGGCCTCGAACACTTCGACATACATCACGCCGCTGCCAAATTGGTCGCGCGCAATAGCCCAAAGCGTCATTCCAGGTTGCACCGTCGTCATCGCCACTCGAAAATCCGGCTTGGCAATGTCGATGGCAAGCGCTTGGGCCACGACCTCTTGTTCTTCGCGTTTAAACGGGGTCTCGATACGCGATACGACTTCTCCGGCGGTATCAACTTCGTCGATCCGCAGCGTGTAGATGCCCGTATCGACATCAGGCAAATCAGTACGCCATGTCCCACCAGCCACGATCCGCGATGTCGTGATCGGTTGGTTGTCTAAGTAAACTGTCACGAACCCCTCACCCGCGGCGCGGCCCGCGATCAAGACTTCTCCGCTCGGATTGTAGGTAATACTATCAAGCGCCACGTTTGAGAGAACATCAGGGGCGACATTGCTTAAGGCTGGCTGCACAACGTCGACCCCTTCGGCGGTAACAATCAATATCGCTGGGGCTGCAGCAGGTACAGGGACGGGCTGTGGCAACGAAATATCGATAACGGCGGAGCTGCTTTGAACAATAGCGTCATCTGCCACGACGGGATCAGTTTGAGCGGCCAGATCGTCTTGAACAATGGGATCGGCCTCGACGGCAGCCACCACGACTGGCGCGTTGATCGGCGCAATCAGATATGTCTCTGCTGACGCAATTGCGGCACCGTTGGGATCGGCCAAAAGTGATATTGTCTGGCCATCATCCGAATACGGCAATTGCAGGAACACGACAAAACTGCCGCTTGCGTCCGTTGTTACGCGTTCAATCGGGGATCCGTTGAGCAGGATATCAACCATTTGGTTTGGCGTCGCACGGCCTGCAAATACAGAACCGCCATCGCCTTCAACACGAAACGTGTCCAACTTTGGCGCTATATCAACTGGGGTTTCAACGACCAATTCTGTCGGAGCTACTTCAACTATTTCAGCGGGCGCCTCTGCTACTATTTCAGCCGGTGCGTCATCGACTATTTCAGCCGGTGCGACTTGCACGGCTTCCACAACTGCAGGGGTCAAAACCTCGGCGGGGCGCAACATCGGCGCAACGACAATAACCGCAATGGCCACAGCGCCTGCAGCAACAGTAACCAAGCCAATTTGCATCGCATTCGAAACAGCCATATAATCATCCTACCCCAACCCCGCAACGTGCGGGTTGAGAGACCATAACAACACCACTATGAAGGGTCAAAGGGATCAAACCATCGAGGCCACTACTATGACAAATTTGCCAAAATCCGTCTGCGTCTACTGCGGGTCCCGAAACGGCGTGCGCCCATCCTACGGTCAGGCGGCCGATGACACCGGTGCAATGCTGGCCCGGCGCGGTTGGCGGCTGGTTTATGGTGCAGGTGATGTGGGCCTGATGGGGCGCGTCGCCAATGCCACCCAAGCTGCGGGCGGCAAGACGTTTGGCGTGATCCCGACCCACCTTTTGGATTGGGAAGTTGGCAAGCGCGACCTAGACACGTTCATCATCACCGAAACCATGCACGAGCGTAAAAAAGTCATGATCATGAACGCAAATGCCATTGTTATCCTGCCCGGTGGGGCCGGATCACTGGACGAACTGTTCGAGGCACTGACATGGCGCCAGCTTAGCCTGCACAACAAGCCGATCTTCGTACTCAACACCGACAATTTCTGGGCGCCGCTCATCGATCTAATCGACCACTTCATCACAGAAGGATTCGCGGACCCGTCGTTGCTTGATTTCATTCAAGTCGTGGATGATGTTGCTGCTCTGGAAGCAGACTTGGCCGCCGCCTTGTCCTGACGCCACAACGATACAGAATAGACGATCAACGCGCCCCAAATGATCGGGAATGCGATGGCATGCCAACGCGTGACCACCTCGCCCATGATCAGTGCAGCACAGCCAAATTGCAGCGTTGGGTTAAGGTATTGCACCAACCCAATCGTTGCCATGCGTACCCGTCGCGCGGCAAAGCTAAACAAAATCAATGGGCTTGCCGTGAGTGGGCCTGACAGCGCAAGGATAGCATGTGTCGCCAGATCATTGTTACCCCCTGCCCCAGTTCCGTAAAACACGATCCAAAGTACGGCCAATGGCGCAAGCAAAACCACCTCTGCCGTGACAGAGACGACGGGGCCGATATCTAAGTGCTTTTTGATCATGCCGTAGATACCAAACGTGCCGGCAAGGCCCAATGCGATCCACGGGGCGACGCCCAAGCCGATAGTCAAAACCGCCACACCAATCGCTGCCAAGCCAACGGCTACCCACTGTGCACGGCGTAGAACCTCGCCGAAAACAACCATGCCAATGACCACGGCCACCAGTGGGAAGATGTAATATCCAAGCGATGCCTCAAGCCCTTGGCCCGTAGAAATTGCATAGATAAAGCCAAACCAATTGGCCGCGATCATGACAGACCCAGCAAGAATGATCAGCATCTGACGCGGCTTGGCGAGGGCCTGCCGGACCTCTGAAAGGCGCCCTTGGATTGCGAGGATCAACGTGAAAAACGCAAGCGACCAAAGACCGCGATAGCTCAGAACTTCAAGCGGTGGCACATGGGACACTTGGGCATAATATAGCGGCGACAGACCCCACACCGTGCAGGCTGCAATGATGGCCAAGACACCTTTTTGATCGTCGCGCATATTGCTGGCCCCTTTGTCCGCCATAGATCGGCAAATCACGCAGCTGTGCAACAAAAAAACCCGCCACATCAATGCAACGGGTCTCTTTTTTCACGTAATCCCAAGCAATTACATGCGGGATGCGACGTTTTCCCAGTTGACCAAGTTCTCAAGGAAATTGGTCAGGTAAACAGGACGCTTATTGCGGAAATCGATGTAATAGGAATGTTCCCAAACATCACAGCCCAGCAACGTTGTCTGACCGAAACAAACAGGGTTCACGCCGTTTTCAGTCTTAGTAACCTTCAGGCCGCCGTCGGTGTCTTTGACCAACCACGCCCAACCGGACCCAAACTGACCAGCGCCAGCAGCAGAAAACTGCGACTTAAACTCGGCGACTGAACCAAAGCTCTCGACCAATGCAGCTTCAAGCTCGGACGGCATCGCGTTTCCGTCAGGACCCATCATTTCCCAGAACTGGTTGTGGTTCCAAAGCTGGCTGATGTTGTTGAAGATACCGTTCTGAGCGACCGAAGACGCGTCATACGTGCCCTTGATGATCTCTTCGAGTGATTTATCCGCCCACTGCGTACCTTCAATCGCCTTATTGCCATTGGTGACATAAGCGTTGTGGTGCAGGTCGTGGTGGAATTCGAGCGTTTCAGCGGACATGCCTTTGGATGCAAGTGCGTCGTGGGCATACGGCAGATCAGGAAGTTCAAAAGCCATGATGTGTCTCTCTCTTGTAAAATTACGGTTTTCTTACCGCTTTACATGTCATAAGTTCCGCCAAGGTCAAGGGTCAGAAATGTCCGACGGCCCCGCCCTTTGCAGCAGCGGCCAGTAACTTGAACGTATAATCAGCGACAGACCGGAAACAGATGATGGCAAACGTGTCGTCGTCTTTCATCCAAAACGCGGCGGCCACTTGGCCCAAGCGGGTCCGGCGAAAATCACCGGGTTGAAACGTTGATGGGTGCAAATCGACAGGAGCGGCTTTCGCCATGACCTCGCGTGAATAGGTGCCCTCGACAAAGATAAGCGCCCGCGCATCAGACAAATTTTCTGCCAAATAGTGCTGGCCCTTCAGCGCCTTGTCGATCTTTGCGATCGCATCTGCTGTATCCGCATGCGGCACAAGGATCAGCGCCTCATCAGGTGACATCCATGCCAGTGCGTTATCCCCGCTCATGGTAGCTTTACCCATTTTCGGAAACGTAGCACCGGTTACAGCCTTACAAACCGATTTCAGTTTTGCGTTCGACAGATCACCGCGCAGGGTGATCATGCCTTGCAGACCACCTTCACGAACCGTGACTTCGCCTGGGGCGACTGCGCCCTGCAATGCACTGACAGCATTAGACATTTTGCTTCTCCCCGTCTTTGTCAAAGAACACCTGATCGACGATTTTGGCAGCGACTGTGCCACCTTCAATTTTGTTAAATTCAAGAACTTCGCCCATCCGGTCAGGTCCGTGCAGCACAAGACCCATGGCAATCCCGCGATCCATGTTAGCCGAATAATAGGTCGATGTGACGCGGCCTTGGGTGTTGCGCTGACCGTTGGCATTTACGCCGTCGGCAATTGCATAGGCGCCGTCTGGCAACACTGACCCATCAACCGTTTCCAAGCCCACCAGTTTCCAGCGGTTCGGATCAGCCATGTGCGACCGCGTATGCGCGCGCTTGCCAAGGTAGTCTTCTTTCTTTTTGGACAAGGCCCATTGCAGGTTCAAATCCTGCGGGATCACTGTCCCGTCGGTCTCGTCCCCGATCATGATAAAGCCCTTTTCGGCGCGTAAAATATGCAAACATTCGGTGCCGTAAGGCATGACGCCAAATTCAGCGCCAGCGTCTAGCAATGCATCCCAGAACGCACGCCCTTGGCTTGCTGGGACCGCAATCTCGTAGGACAATTCGCCAGAGAAACTAATTCGGTAGGCCCGTGCATCAAAGCCGCCAAGGTTTCCATCGCGCCACTGCATAAACGGCAACGTTTCTTTGGACACGTCCATGCCACCCAGCTTTTCCAATACTTTACGTGCATTTGGTCCAACCACCGCGATCTGCGCCAGTTGTTCCGTCAGGTTGGCAACAAAGACCTTTTGGTCCCACCATTCGCATTGCAGCCAGTCTTCCATCCACGCGTGGATACGCTCTGCGCCGCCCGTTGTGGTGTGGCAGAGCCATGTCTCATCGTCGATCCGCGCGACCACGCCGTCATCTGATAAGAACCCATTTTCAGTGCACATCAGGCCATAACGGCATTTGCCAACAGCCAGATTGGACATCATGTTGGTGTACATCATATCAAGGAATTTGCCCGCTTCAGCACCCTTGACGATCAGCTTACCAAGCGTGGACGCGTCCAAAAGACCAAGGTTCTCTCGGGTGTTTTTCACTTCACGGTTGACCGCATCATGCACCGTCTCACCATCACGCAAATACGTGTACGGGCGGCGCCACTGACCAACAGGTTCGTTGTCTGCACCATTCTCATTTGACCAATCGGACACAGGTGTCATGCGGATCGGTTGGAACAGGTCGTCACGCGCAGGACCTGCAATCGATGCCATTGAAATCGGCGTATACGGTGGGCGGAACGTGGTCGTTCCAACGTTCGGGATATCCGCATTCAGTGCTTTAGAAAGGATCGCCAGACCGTTGATATTGCTCAACTTACCTTGATCCGTAGCCATGCCGAGCGTGGTGTACCGCTTAGCGTGCTCTACGCTTTCAAAGCCTTCTTGGGCGGCCAGCTGCACGTCGCTGACTTTCACGTCGTTCTGAAAATCTAGCCATGATTTCGACCGCAATGCCTGCTTCGCACCCTGTGGCATTAACCACACCGGAGAGATAGGTCCTTCGCTCGCATCTTCACCCATCGGTGCAGCGCCAGATTTACCCATGGCGCCAGCAGTTTTTGCAGCTGCGCGCCCTGCGGCAAAACCGTCAGCGATGCCTTCAGCGGTGAACAGATGGCCATTGGCGATGCCCGCCGTGGTCACAAACCCTTGTCCGCCTGCGCCCAGTGGCGGCAGTTCGGGATTGGGCCGGAACATGGCTTGGGCGTCGTCCCACACCAGTTTGCCACCGCAATGCGACCACAGGTGTACAACAGGTGACCAACCGCCGGACATGGCGACGCAATCGCAAGAAATCTCTGCCAATTCAGCGCCTTCACCTGCTTGAGCACAGATGCCAATTGCCGTGACGCGCTTGCCGCCTTTGACTTTGGCGATGCCTTTGCCCATTTCAACACGGATGCCCAAGGCGCGAGCTTCATCAATTAGTTCGCCGTTTGCAGTGCTGCGCGCGTCGATGATAGCTGGAATTTCCAAGCCAGCTTTTTTCAACGTAATCGCGGTGCGGTAGGCATCGTCGTTGTTGGTCACAACCACGGTGCGGTCGCCCATTGAGACGCCCCAGTTCACAACGTAATCGCGCACGGCGGCGGCCAGAACAACGCCTGGAATATCGTTACCAGCGAAGGAAAGTGGCCGTTCAATTGCACCTGTTGCGGTCACAATTTGCTTGGCCCGAACGCGCCACAAACGATGACGCGGCGCGTCTGTTTCCGGCGCATGATCAGTGATCCGCTCGTATGCCAGAACATAACCGTGATCGTAGACCCCTGACCCTTGGGTCCGGTTGCGTACGGTAACATTTTTCATGCTTTCAAGGTCTTGCAGAGTATTCTTAACCCAATCTTCGGCAGACATACCATCGACAGTTGGTTGGTCAACGACAGCGCGACCACCCCAATGGGCGGTCTGTTCCACTAGCAACACGCGCACGCCAGCACGACCTGCCGCAAGGGCTGCTGAAAGGCCTGCAATTCCGCCGCCGACGACCATGACGTCTACGTTGATGTTGAAGTGTTCGTAGGTGTCTAGATCACGGTCTTTTGGGGCTTTGCCGAGGCCTGCGGCGTGGCGGATAATTGGTTCATAGACATGCTTCCAGAAGGGGCGCGGATGGATGAACATTTTGTAGTAAAAACCAGCCGGCATAAAGCGCGACAAATGCTTATTTATTGCCCCAATATCGAAGTCGAGGGACGGCCAATGGTTCTGCGATTTGGAGGTCAAACCGTCGAATAATTCGGTCGTTGTGACCCGCTGGTTGGGCTCGAAATTCGCGCCTTCACCAAGGTTTACGAGGCCGTTTGGTTCCTCTGCGCCGGAGGCCAAAACGCCACGTGGACGGTGGTATTTAAAGGACCGCCCCATCAACATCTGGTCGTTGGCAAGTAGGGCTGAGGCGAGGGTATCGCCTTCAAAACCCGACAGATTCTTACCATTAAAGGTAAAGTATACCGCTTTGTTTTTGTTCACTAAACGGCCTGTATTGGCAAGACGTGTGCTCATGAGAAATCTCCCCACGACCAACCGGGTCGTGCCGCTGTGATTGTGTCTTTGATCGCTTGTGGTGGCTCAAGCGTTTGGGCGGAGTATGTGCCGAAAACTTGCAGTGTTGCGGTGCAACGTGCTGCGTGAAAAAACTTGCCGCACCCATAGATGTGGCGCCAGCGTTCAAAGTGTACGCCTTTAGGGTTCTGGCGCTGGAATAAGTAGTCGTGGAATTCGTCATCGCTAGAGCCGGGGCCATGGCGTTTCAGGTGGGCTTCACCCTCGCCGTGCAGGTCAGTTTCGTCGGCGTCCTTGCCGCAGTATGGGCAGTTTAAAGTCAGCATGTTGCACCCCCAGAAAACACCAATTTTGTGATGTATTTATTGCATAAGTTTTGCATAAGTTTTGTATATGTCACATTGCGCGGCGCAATTTTCGACCCTACGTTTGCAATATGACTTGGTTTTACATCATTGTTGGCGGCTTGTTCGCTATTGGCGCGGGCATCGCGATTTACAAGCTGCGCCGTGGCCGTCCGTTCACCATTGAGCATGTCGATGATGACCCCGAAACCGAGACCACTGGCGAAAAGGCCCGTTTTGGTGACACGACCAAGGACCGCACTTATCAGGATCTGATGCATTAGTGCGCCACCCCTGCTGCGACGGATTCGTCGATGAATTTGCCTTCACGGAAGCGGAACATGTTGAATTCTTCCGTGAGTGGCGATTGGCCTTTGGCGATCAGTTCGGCCATGGCCCAACCTGATCCAGGGATTGCTTTGAATCCGCCAGTGCCCCAGCCGCAGTTTACGAAAATGCCGTCAACGGGTGTTTTGGACAGGATCGGTGAGCGGTCGCCAGTGACGTCGACGATGCCGCCCCATTGGCGCAGCATTTTGAGGCGTGCGATCATTGGGAATGTTTCGACAAGTGCGCGCACCGTTTCCTCGATGTGGTGGAACGATCCGCGTTGGGTGTAGTTGTTATAGCCGTCGGTGCCGCCGCCGATGACCATTTCACCTTTGTCGGATTGCGACATGTAGCCGTGCACGGTGTTCGCCATCACAACCACATCCATGCAGGGTTTGATCGGCTCTGATACCAGCGCTTGCAGCGAGACGGATTCCATTGGCAGACGGAAGCCTGCTTTTTCAGCCAAGACAGATGCGTGACCCGCCACGACCATGCCGAGTTTATCGCAGTCGATCGGCCCTTTGGAGGTGTCGACGCCAACGACTTTGCCAGCAGACGTGCGCACCCCAGTGACTTCGCATTGTTGGATCACGTCCATGCCCATTTCGGAACACGCCCGCGCATAGCCCCAAGCGACCGCATCGTGGCGCGCTGTGCCGCCGCGTGCCTGCCAGAGCCCACCCAGAACCGGATAGCGCGGCCCGTCGATGTTCATGATTGGCACGAGTTCTTTTACGCGCGCAGGTTCGATCCATTCGGTGGTCACGCCTTGCAGTGCGTTTGCATGGGCTGTGCGTTTGTAGCCGCGAATTTCGGCTTGGGTCTGTGCCAGCATGATCACGCCGCGCGGGGAGAACATGACGTTGTAGTTCAGGTCTTGCGACATGGTTTCATAGAGGGACCGCGATTTTTCGTAGATCGCTGCGGACGGGTCTTGCAGGTAGTTGGACCGAATGATGGTCGTGTTGCGCCCTGTGTTGCCGCCGCCAAGCCAGCCTTTTTCCAAGATCGCCACATTGGTGATCCCAAAGTTTTTGCCAAGGTAGTATGCTGTCGCCAGCCCGTGCCCGCCAGCGCCGACGATGATCGCGTCATATTTCTTTTTCGGCTGGGTCGGCTTGGCCCAAGCGCGGTTCCACCCTGTGTGGTTGCGCAGTGCTTCGCGCGCGACGGCAAATGCAGAATAACGTTTCATAGTGGCGAATCCTTTCGGAGGTGGCAGGCAAATCGTTGGTTTGGTTGTGAACCTTTGCACGGAAATGAGGATACTGCCCGCGTCATTCTGCGGTCTATTTACGACATGTCAATTCGGGTTAGAAATGTCCATGTGATGCAGGCTCTTTTCACTTGAACGCGCAGGGATTAGGTAGACCGTAGATTAAAGGTGTTTGCCCATGTTTTTCTGGATCATTTGCGTTTTGCTGGCGGCCCCTGTCGGGGGCGTGGTTACTGCATGCACTGACGGTGCATTGCGATGATTTGTCAGACCCCAGAAGAGTTTGCAGCCACGCTGCCCAGCTTTGGCGCTGTTGCCGGACTGGACCTTGGGACCACGACGATTGGCGTGGCATTGTCGGACCTGATGCGCGGGGTCGCGACCCCAACGGAGACGATCAAGCGCAAGAAATTTGGTATTGATGCCGCGGCTTTGCTAAAATTGACCACATCGCGCGATGTGAAGGGGCTGGTGTTAGGCTTGCCGCTGAATATGGACGGATCAGAGGGCCCGCGTGCGCAGGCGACCCGCGCGTTTGCCCGCAATCTGGAAAAACTGACGCCACTGCCGATTACGTTTTGGGACGAGCGTTTGTCGACTGTTGCGGCTGAACGGGCGATGCTAGAGGCGGATTTGTCCAGAAAGCGTCGTGCAGAACTGATCGATCATGTTGCCGCTGGCTTTATCCTACAAGGCATGCTGGACCGGCTGGCACATATAAGGAACGCCTAATTTGTCTGATGACGTCTGGAAACGTGCCGAAGTTGACAGCCCCTGCATTAAAATTTGCGTGGTGCATGCCGAGACACGGCTTTGCACGGGGTGTTTGCGGTCCATCGATGAGATTGCTGCTTGGTCTCAGATGTCACCCGACGCACGCAGTGCTGTGATGGATGCATTGCCCGATCGCGCAAACCTGATCACAAAGCGCCGTGGCGGGCGTGCGGCGCGGCTGAAACGCTAGCGCGCAAACACGAAGCATTTGTCGCGCCGGATCATCAGCCATAGCGGCGTGTCTACCTTGGGCAGAAATACTGATGGGACTACGGCGCGCAGGATGTTTCCGTCAAAATCCATTTTGAATTCAACAAGGCTTTCGTTACCCATGAACCGTGCGCGCTGCACGATGCCGCGCGCTGGTGTGCCATCGCTGGGCGTTGGATTTGGCCCACGCCCAGCCCGATCAAAGTCGATTTTAAGATGCTGTGGCCGGATCACGATGTCAACTTTTGTGCCATCGGGCACACCGGGGGCAAGGAACTGTCCGAATGGTGTATCGGTCAGTGCGCCAGACACTGTCCCTTGAATAACGTTGATATCGCTGAAGAAACCAGCAGCCTCTTTGTCTTTTGGCGCATTGTAGATGTTATAGGGCGCGCCGCACTGCACAATTTTTCCGTCGCGCATGAGCGCAATTTCATCGGCCATGCGCATGGCCTCGTGGGGTTCGTGCGTGACAAGCAGAACGCCTGCGCCTTCTTCCTTGAGAACGGCCAATGTTTCATCGCGGATGTCGTCGCGCAGGCGGTCATCAAGGCCAGAGAAAGGTTCGTCCATCAGCATTATTTTGGGCCGCGGGGCCAATGCGCGCGCAAGTGCGATGCGTTGCTGTTCACCCCCCGATAGTTCGTGCGGGTAGGCATTCAGGTGGCGCGTCATGCCGACCTTTTCAAGCAATTCGCTGATGCGATGGGCGTTGGTTTTCACGCCACCGCGCAAGCCAAAGCCGACGTTTTCAGCGACTGATAGGTGCGGGAAAAGCGCGAAGTCTTGAAACATCAGCCCGATTGACCGTCCTTCTGGCGGCACGCGGGTGATGGTGTCACAGACCAGTTTCCCATCCACATGGATGGTGCCGCTGTCTTGCATATCAACACCCGCGATGATCCGCAGGGTCGTCGATTTACCGCAACCAGATGGCCCCAAAAGGCAGGTGACTTGCCCGGGCATCACGGTCAGCGCGACGTCATTTACGACGCGGCGCCCACCAAAGGATTTGATGATATCGCTGATTTCTAAGCGTGGGGTCATCATGCGCGGGCTATCCCTGACCAAAACGATTGGGTATTGCCTGCATCCCTAGCAAGCCTTGATCCAAGGGGCAAGCTTAGGACAACTTGAACGCCGCAGATGCGACGATGCGCCCGTTGATTTGTAAATGCACCGCGTGTGCGCCTGCGTAGAGCCGGAATGTGCTGGCAGTATCGTTGAAGTGGTGGGATTTGGCGATTGTGATAACTTGATCAGCTTTACCTTCTAGCACCTTCAACTTAAACACTTTTGGTGCGTTATTTCCGTTTGATTTCATGTAGTCAACGACATCGTCAATAATCATCGGTCCAGTATCCGAGGGTGTGAAATTTGCGGCGATACTGATCTTTTCGCCGCGTTTTATCACTGCTGGGATACTGATATCTGCATCGCTAATGGCGATATCAGGTCTGTAGCCGAGGTGTTGCATTGCTGCTGGATGCCCTGCTTTAATCAACCCACGCAGCGCATGTTTGCGCATCCACGTCAGTTCTTTTTGCGATTGTTTGCCTGCAGCTTGCCATTGATCGAGCCGCTTAATCACCGCATCTGGATGTTTTTTTGTAATATCATTCAAGTGATTAACGACTGATCTTGTCACGAACCTTGTTTTGTCGGCGTAAAGCATATCAAGGATCGGGAGCGTATCATCTGTCGTCAGCCCGACGTTGTGCCCCCATGGCAGACGTGGCCGCGTGCCCTCGGAAGCCAACCTGCTCACATGGTAGTTTTCATGGGTCGCCCAAGACCGCACGCGCTGCATGGTTTCCACGGGGTGTTTGTTGAGGAATACCCGAATTGAGGATTCCATCGAGAACCGGATAGTGAGCGCCTCTCGCAGGTCGAGACTGCATGAAGTATCACCTTCAAGCCCATGATTTTCACAAAAACACCCAGAGGTGCAGAGATGACGTGGCCAAAACTGTCGTCTTGCAAATTGGGGTCCAGCGGCGGCGGTAATGCCTTATAGATTGCCACGCTCGCATTGCCGAAATCGCGGGGCAGATGCCGCGCTAACACGTCGGCGATATGGCTGATCCGTGCTTTGAGTTCTAAATCGTGCAGCCCGTTCATGACGTCGGTCACAAACGGGTCGTTACTGAACACGCCCACATCGTCGAAGTGGCCCGCTAGTTGTCCAACCGTATCGCGGTTGAACAACTGATCGGCGAGGCTGTCCCCTTTGGCCATATCAGATCGTCGCGTTGATCGCGCCGCCGTCGAGCACGATGTTTTGTCCGACGATAAAGCCTGCGTGTTGTGAACATAGGAATGCGCAGGTCGCCCCAAATTCAGCGGCGGTGCCATAGCGTTTTGCCGGGATCGTCGCCTGACGTTGCGCACGTGCTGCGTCCATGTCGATGCCGTTGGCGGCCATAACCCCTTGGTCGAGGCTAATGGCACGGTCCGTCGCGTGGATACCAGGCAGCATGTTGTTGATAGTTACGCCGTTTGCCGCAACTTGGCGCGCGGTGCCTGCCACATAGCCTGTTAGCCCTGCACGTGCAGCATTGGACAGCCCAAGCTGCGGAATGGGGGCTTTGACGGACCCAGACGTAATGTTGACCACCCGTCCCCAGCCACGGTCAATCATGCCGGGCAAAAGCGCCTTCATCAGCGCGATCGGTGCCAGCATGTTTGCGTCCAGTGCAGCGATAAAATCTTCGCGGTTCCAGTCGGACCACAGCCCCGGAGGCGGGCCGCCTGCGTTATTCACCAAAATATCCACGTCGCCTGAAGCGGCAAGCAGTGCGGCCTGTCCGTCGGCTGTGGCCACATCGGCCAGAACCACGTCAACTTGCACGCCGTATGTGTCGCGGATGTGATCAGCGGTTGCGTTGAGCGATGCGGCTGTCCGTCCGTTTAAGACGAGGTTTACGCCGGCCTGAGCCAAGCTTTCGGCGCAACCGCGCCCCAACCCTTTAGAGGATGCACAAACCAGCGCCCGCTTACCCGAAATTCCCAGATCCATGATCGATGTCCTTTGTTAATTGGTTAGCAGAAGAAGTGCGTTATACCTGTCTGAAAGGCAAGGTCGTCGCTTGCATCCGTTGACCATTTCGATAACAGCCAATAGGTATAATAGAGCTCAGTATCGGGTACAATATTTCATGTCAAACGACACCCAGCTTCCCACGATGCAGACGGTTGCGGTACTGCGGTCCGAAGACTTTTGCGTTACAGAAGGCGTCGCGGAGGGTGAAAGCATAACATTTGCTGACGAGTTGGTCATGGATGATATTTACCAGCAATCCCAGTCCGCGACCCGTGTCCCGCTTTGCCTTGCGCTGCGTGACGGGGAAGACGGATTTGTGATTGACCCAAGCACCGCCGTCGGCAAGCCCAGCAATATCATCTATTTGGATAGCTGCATCACCATGATGGGCAGCGATAGCACCACTTATGAAGTGCTTGTGTTGGTCGAAGTTGAAGATGGCGCATTTGAAGCGACATATCTGTTGCCGCTGGCCAATTTGGTCGCCGACACAAATTACCATCTTGTTGGTGCGGACCGCGATGCGGCAACCACCCGTTTTGCCGAGGTCGCAGTGTTTTGTTCACCCGTGGCACCCATATTACGATGGCATCTGGCGAACGGCGCAAGATTGAGCAGTTTTCGGTCGGCGACAAGGTTTTGACCCGCGATGATGGTCCGCAAGCTGTCCACTGGATTGGCCAAACCACATTGCGGGCGATGGGCGAATTTGCCCCGATCATGATCACCAAGGGTGCATAGCACAACGAAAACGATTTGCTCGTCAGCCCCGACCACCGCCTGTTTGTGTATCAACGCCAAGATAAACTGGGCGCTGGCCGTTCAGAGGTGTTGGTCAAGGTTCGTCATCTGGTAAATGGAGACAGCGTGTATCGCCACGATGGTGGTTTTGTCGACTATTTCCAACTGCTGTTTGATGAACATCAAATTATCTATGCGGAAGGTATCGCCGCCGAATCCTTGCAGATTGACCCCCGCACACGCGCTGCCGTGCCCGAAGATGTGCGTGTAGCCAGCGGCAACAGCACCGATCACGCCCACCGCCAGCATTAAGACTTTGAGGTGCAGTAAAAATTGCTTTCCCAACCTGATGCGGTGGACCTGCTGCGCAAGGCGTCTTCAAATTAATTTGTGCGGGCGCCCGCAACTGTTCCGTCAAAAATGTCGACGCCGTTTGGCCCCGTGATGCCCCCAAGAACGACCCCAGTCACACCATCCTGATTACGCCCCCGAAAGTCGCCAGCGAGGGTCGCGTCGATAATATAGTCGCCGTCACTATTGGTTAGTGTGCCGTCTATATCCGCCCCAAATGTATAGTACACATCCGTGTCGGCGCCCCGATCGACGGTTCCATTGGAAATATCAAGCTACCCGATAAGGCCGTCAAAATTGTGCAGGGTGCCCGATATTCGACCACTGGCGCTGCTGAATTTCACCGTTAAATCCAGGTCACCAATATAGGACTGTGTCGTGCCGAGGATAGCCAAGTCCAACGTCCCGAACCTCACGTAAATGGCCCGTCCGGTCACTGGCAGACACGCAGGATTGCTAATTTTTTCAGTGAACAACGCACACGCAAGATCAGAGGCTTGGTCAACGCACGATGTTAGATTGATGCTTTGCCCTGTGCCCCCGCAACCAGCCACGAGCACTAAAACAAACTCATTTACGCATTTCTGAAAGCCTACCCATCTTGTCAGCGAGGGTTGGCCAGCGTAACAACCTCAATGTCGAATTCTCCGCTGAACACTCCAGTCACATTACCGTCAAAGACAATCGTATCGCCATTGCCTCGCAGTGTTCCAATATAATCAACCTCTAGCTGATTACCACTGCCAACCGACCCGTCTGACAATGTGATCGTGCCGGAGTAGCGATCAATATTGCCTGAGTCTTCATCATTGAAATCCACGTTTCCAAGACCACCAATGTCTGAAATCGATCCATAGACATTCGATTGGTCGTCGAAATCTACACGAACGAAAGCGTCGCCAAATAGAAAGGCCCCATTAGTTTCGGGCCCAGCAATTAACTCAGCGACACCACTAAACGATGCCGATCCAGTTGTATTGTCAACAACGAGCGGCCCGGAATCCGTCATTGCGTCAACGCGATACGCCAACCGTTCGCCATCCTCCATACGTTCAAGGAGTGCGTCTTCGTATGAAGTTCCTCTACAAGCGACCAGCGTTGTGAAGGCACACGTTATTACGCCAAATTTTACAAACGTACGCATAAAAATAGTCGTCCTAATTAGTGATTTAAACAAATATTAGGATTTAGTTTACGCAACCGATTTATCATCGACTAAAGGCTTGTGGTCTGACATTCGAAACTAAATTTGCTCCCGTTGGCTTTAACGCACCCAATTGCCCTTTGTTGTGATGCGCAGTATGGCATTTGTCATGACAGATCGCCCTAAATTACCCGCCCAGATCGCCCGCCGCCGTACGTTTGCGATTATTTCGCATCCTGATGCTGGCAAGACCACGTTGACGGAAAAGTTTTTACTGTATGGTGGCGCGATTCAGATGGCGGGTCAGGTCCGTGCCAAGGGTGAAGCCCGCCGGACACGGTCGGATTTCATGCAGATGGAAAAGGATCGCGGAATCTCGGTTTCAGCGTCCGCGATGTCGTTTGATTTTGAACAATACCGGTTCAATTTGGTTGATACCCCCGGTCACTCGGATTTTTCTGAGGATACCTACCGCACGCTGACGGCTGTTGATGCTGCCGTCATGGTGATTGACGGTGCCAAGGGCGTCGAAAGCCAGACCCAAAAGCTGTTTGAAGTTTGCCGGATGCGCGATCTGCCGATCCTGACGTTTTGTAACAAGATGGACCGCGAAAGCCGCGATACGTTTGAAATTATTGATGAAATTCAAGAGAACCTAGCGATTGATGTCACCCCTGCGAGCTGGCCCATTGGGGTTGGTCGTGAATTTATGGGCTGCTATGACATTCTGCGCGATAAGTTGGAATTGATGGACCGTGCTGACCGCAACAAGGTTGCCGAGAGCATCCAGATCAGTGGTTTGGATGATCCGAAACTGGCCGAGCATGTGCCTGCGCATCTGCTGTCCAAGTTTCTTGAAGAAATTGAAATGGCCAAAGAATTGCTGCCGCCCTTGGACCCAGAGGCATTGCTGAATGGCTCTATGACGCCGATTTGGTTTGGATCTGCGATGAACAGTTTTGGCGTCAAGGAACTGATGGACGGGATCGCCACCTATGGCCCCGAGCCACAGACCCAGACAGCGCAGCCGCGCAATGTCGCCCCTGAAGAAAAGAAGGTCGCTGGTTTTGTATTCAAAGTGCAGGCCAACATGGACCCAAAACACCGCGACCGCGTCGCGTTTGTCCGTCTTGCGTCGGGGCATTTCATTCGTGGCATGAAATTGACCCATGTGCGGTCCAAAAAGGTGATGGCTGTCAGCAACCCTGTGTTGTTCCTCGCGGCTGATCGCGAATTGGCGGAAGAGGCTTGGGCGGGCGACATCATCGGCATTCCAAACCACGGTCAGTTGCGCATCGGTGATACGTTGACCGAAGGCGAGGCTATTCGCGTGTCCGGAATTCCGTCGTTTGCACCTGAGCTGCTGCAAACTTGCCGTGCTGGTGACCCGCTGAAGGCCAAGCATTTGGAAAAAGCCTTGATGCAGTTTGCCGAAGAAGGTGCCGCCAAGGTGTTTAAGCCGACGTTTGGCTCCGGCTTTATTGTTGGTGTTGTCGGGGCTTTGCAGTTCGAGGTTTTGGCCAGCCGAATCGAGCTGGAGTACGGCCTGCCCGTGCGTTTTGAAGGCTCGCAGTTTACGTCAGCGCGCTGGGTGTTGGGCAGCAAGGATGCGGTCGACAAATTTGCTGAGGCCAACAAGCAGCATATCGCGACGGACAACGACGGCGACGTCGTATTCTTGACGCGGCTGCAATGGGATATTGACCGCGTCACCCGTGATTATCCTGATGTAGCGCTGTCATCGACCAAGGAAATGATGGTGTGACCCTGCAAAACCACGTGCAGCTCGATAGCCGGATTTTGGCGATCACTGCGCGCGGGACGATGACGGGGAATCGCGGCATTATACATGGGCCGAATCGCGTGCTGGCGACCAAACGCTGGTCACATAAGGCGTGGATTTGTTGTGAGTTACATTGGCAGGGTCGCAAGCGCCAAGTCATGACGGGCCGCAATTGGACCGAGCTGTTTTTCCTCGATGAGGCTTTGGCTATGTCAGCGGGACATCGCCCATGTGGGTATTGCCGCCGCGGAGCCTATGTCAATTTTGTCGATGCGTGGGAAGCCGTGACGGGTTTGCGCCCAAAGGCCTCTGAAATGGACGCAATGCTGCACCCTGCCCGCGTGACGCGTGACCGGGCGCATGTGACCCATCAGGCGCGGATTGCGACCTACCGGCTGGCGCGATGATATTGCATGACAACCTCGCGCATTTGGTCGGTGCCCATTTTTTGTTTCCTTA
>Ga0209712_10000349_pt1 | contig 41896 bp, 39 predicted proteins | sample ArcOceMetagenome_FD_187443 | JGI IMG/M metagenome (GOLD analysis project Ga0209712, IMG submission 187443) | Marine eukaryotic phytoplankton communities from Arctic Ocean - Arctic Ocean - Greenland ARC118M Metagenome (SPAdes) (version 2) | ecosystem: Environmental > Aquatic > Marine > Oceanic...
GCTCGGTGAATTTCTAAAAAAGCGGGGCTCGCGCCAATTAATTCTATAATATCGGCGGCGTTCAGAGACTTTTAGTGATTTATCTTCTTGATCGTAAACGGCTAAGTCATTATCTGTAAAATAAAACTGAGCCTGCCATACGCGCATTTGGTTTTTATTACGCTGCATGGCCTTAACTAACATGGGGCGCGGATCTTCAGTGAGCAATTCATCAGCATCTAAAATGTACCACCAATCTGACGCTGAATAACGGTAATGAAACATGTTGTAGACACGATTTCTAAATTGATTACGATAAATTTCATCGGTGTGAGCAGATATCACTACCCGTGAGTCATTCTGAGCTTTTTCGCAAATAAGTTCCCAACTGCCGTCAGTTGAGCCGTTATCAAACACATAAATGGTATCGCAGAACCTTAGGGCATTGCTCAAGGTCTCAAGAATAATATCAGCTTCGTTTTTAATAATACAAATTGCGTTAAGTTTCATGTTATTGCCTCTTACTAAAGTGAATTAGGGCGGGCAGATTGACGGTAACTCGTATCAAATTGGCCGTAGTTGAAAATAGGAATTGTGAGATTAACCACAAACCAAACAGGTTACGATGCAGTGGTTTTAATTTACTTACAGGGTGATTCAATAACTGCTTGGCAGCACTAAGTTGACCCGCTTGAATATTAATTTTGGCTAAATGACAAATGTGCGCCGCACAATACCGCAACACAAAAGGTGCAATGGCTTTGTCCACCTCATCTGCGGCTACTTTTTCCAGCAAACGTTCAGCGAAGGGCAATAGGTCTTGAGGAATATTTCGATCACAGGCCCTATTTTCGCTGTCGGTGTGGTATAGCATTAATACTAGCGGTGAATACACTAAGCTAGCCTGCAAAAAAACTTGAGAAAACAGCGATTGGTCTTCACCCATGGCTTCGCCAACAGGGAAACCGCCAAGCTGCTTAAACAATGGGGTTGTTATCACAAAGCTTGAAGGCATAAAGGGCAAGTCTCCCTTAGCGCAAACCTCAAAGTAATTAATCATCACAGCGCCTGTTGGTGACACATCACCTATGGCTAACTTAGGGTTGCGATAATCTCCGTCTTCAAACACTTTTTGGTAGTTACTAGCAAAACATTGATGCTCAGGAAAGCGCAGGATCAATTTGCTCATTTCATATAGAAAAAACGGGGACCATTGATCATCTGCATCAATAAAGGCGACATGTTGGTGTTGAGCTAAGCTCACACCATAATTGCGGGCAGCAGAAACACCTTGATTCTTTTGTTTCACTAAAATCAAATTTGGAATATTCAATGCAGTCACTTTGTCTGCACTGCCATCGGTTGAACCATCGTCAACTACAATAATTTCTGCAGCAGTCAAACGCTGCTCACAGATTGAAGCAAGTGTTCGGCTGACACTATCAACCTTATTGTACAAAGGTATAACGACTGAAAATATCACTGTGTTCATGATGTTGGCTCCCACTTACTATTACCGATTAAAGACTACTCTTTCAAATTGAAACTTATTATTTCCAATTAAGTAGTGCGGCTTGTAACGCTTCATCGGGTTTCATAGTGGGTTTTGCAAAGCCTGTGCCAACACCTTGTTTCAGCTGTTGTGATAGCTGTTGTGGGGCAATGTTTTGAGCATCAAATTGATAGTTTTCTGGCACCCCAACCTGCTCACACCAGCGGCGACATTTTTTATGGTAATTAATTGATAATGCTGGAGTATTTGCCATAAACGACATGATTGCCGAGTGTAATCTCATAGACACAGTTGCCTTAAAACTGGCAATGCGTTGCAGCACTTTAAATGGGTTTGGATCATACTCAATATGGGTCATAGACACTTCACTTGAGACACGTGACATAATCTGTTTATGGATGCGAAAATCCCCAAATTGCGAATGATTATTGAAATCCAACAAAAAAATGGGTTCTTGGGTTTGCTGCCAGGTTTGTTCTATCGCGTCCACAGCCATATCTATACGCTTTTGCTCATTCTCTTGATTCACATTGCCAAATGGGTCAACGGCCTGCTGACAAAAATTAAACATGATCCCGTTACGTTCAATCTCTATTAACCGGTTAGTCTGCTGGCAGAGCATAAGTGGCGCAAGATCGAAGGTTAACTTCACATTGGCATTTGGTGCGATTGTTTGCGCTATCGCTAGGCTTTCTGGATCTCTTACGCCGGTGAAACCACATTCGTTAAGAAACTTGGCGCAGGATTTTTCTGCTTCAAGAGACTCAAATGGGCCAATACCAACACCTACTGCACGGCTAGCTTTGCGCCCTGCTAACTTAATAAGGTGACGCTTAAATTCTAAATCTTTGCTGCTATGTAGAACAGAACCACCACCAAATATCACTTTCTCACTTTGCAACGCATTCTTATAATGCGAAAGTCGCTGATGACCACGAAAACGCGATTCAGGCATAGCTTGGATATCGCCAAATTCTTCACATTTAATCATACCGGCACTGCTGACTTTGTTATGGGTGTAGCCGAGTAAGTGGTGACTGGCCCAGCGTGTGGTATACAAAAGTACGTCATCACCGGTGTTTTGCATGCCGTAATAGCCTGTAAGGTAAGCATGGTATTGTTTAAACATGTGATTCTCCATTTCGTAAATTTTTAAAAGTCATACCCAGCCAGAACAAAGCAGGCCAATATAGATATGCAAGAATTTCTAAGTTTTCAAAAAAGCTGTAACAAACGAACACAACTAACAAACACATAGCAGCACGTGCCTGCACATTGTGAGCCGAAAATACAAATAGGTAGATAAGACTTACAACCATTGGGATTGCCAAAGCAAATAGACCGACTAAACCCTTAACAAAAAGTAAGCCGTACCAAGTATGGTGTGAGCCTATTGGCATAAATTCGACCAATTTGGCTCCTGATTCAACTTTGCCATGGCCCCATATCGGTGCTTCATCGCGCCAGCGTTGTACGGCTAAATTTTCTAAGGCAGCACGCACTCTGGTTGAATCAGGACGCGTATCTTTAATTTGTTGAAAGGTATCCATCACCCACTCATAGATAGGCTCACCTAACAGCAGGATAATAGGCAGTAAAACGCCTAGACCAAGCAGTAACCATGGGTTTTTCAACTGACTGGTAAACAAGAATAGCGGTATTATCATAATGAAAATTGCCCAGCCCGCCCGTGACTGAGACAACATCGCCATCACCACACAACCCGCCACTCCCCAGTTTCGCCATGTTTTTTCTTTTTCTTGTAAGCAAAAAATCACAAATATGCAGCTCAAAAAACCAGCGGCAGGTGCCCATGGCGCAAAAAACTGCCAGCGACCGGCACCTGTCTCTGGGTTTACCCCGTACAAGCTGACCATAAAAAAGTTATCACCTGCACCACCAAAAATTTGTAGTGGAGAGATAAATAACTGCCCAGGTGCTCCAGCCACATATAGGATAAAAGTTATCGCACCAAAAATAGCGGTGTGTTTACCTACAACACATACGGCTCTGATTAAACGTTCAGGTTTAAGGTTAACCACGGCGCCTAATAACGGAAACACTCCCAACAAAGCCCACCCTTTAGCCCAACCCGCAGTGCTTTTGATGGTTTGAGTGGCACCTAACGACCAATCAGCATGGGCTACCCACAAACTCATTAACATCATCAGCATACCTAGTCCCCATAACCACACAATCAAGGGTACTTGTCTAAAGCTATTTTCACCTTCAAAAAAGCTCCTTAGCACAACAATGCCAAGAACAGTCCAGCCCAACAATGAGCCTATGATGTATAACCCACCGATTGCGTAAATAGGGTAAGTAAACAGCAAGGCCCAACAAATTAACTTCTCTTCAACAGTACCTTGATAATGCGTCTGCGATTGCATAACACCGTCACTCCTGAAGTAATGAATAAAAAGCCCACTAAACCAGCTGCTAAACCTAACTGCGGAATAGGACTATGAATGTCAGTGGGAAGGGAGGGTTTAGTTAACAGCTGCAATACGGGGTATGAAGCAAATACATCGGCTTTCCCCGCTTCAAGTCTAGCGGCGGCGGAAGTAAATACAGCCTCTGCTAAATCAAACTCACGTTGTAAACGGTCTAGTACCGCCGCCTCACGAGCATAAATTTTAAGCTGATCTTTAAGGTGTAATTCAGAACGGCGTAAGTCAGCAATCTGCGCGGTGATACCCTTCTCTTTGGCTGACGCGTCGATTAAATCGGCAAACATTTGTGCACGCATAGGATTCACTTCTAAATCGAGGCTACTAAAAACACTCGCAGCATGGGGGCCAGCAATAGTATTACTACGAATAAGTAACGCAGATCGAGCAGCTTGGTAACGTTGTTGTTCCGCGATGACTTTAGGATGCCCGACTCCCCAACGTGACTGATACTCAGACAATTGTGAAGTACTGATGTCTAGTTCTTTAAGTAAGCCACGAAACTCCACGTCAGACTGTAAGGTGAAAGCTTTACCAGCCAAATCAGCCGATACCCCTAAGTTTTTACCTAGGCCAAAGGCGTAGTCAATTAAATTTGACACTTCAGCGTGTAAATAAAGTTGCTTTTCTTTAATGGTTTGTAAACTACTGACTAATAATGTGAATTGGTCTTGGGATACCAAAGATGAGTCCTGTTGAAACTGTAATATATTCGCCCGAGCTTCATTTAATCTGACACGATAATCTGCAAGCACCCTTTGGATACTTTCATCTCTGTGAGACACCTCATCTGAACGTAATCGGTTTAGCTCTTCTTGAAGGCTTTGATACAAAGCCCATGCTTTAGTTTCTGCTTGTTTGGCACTGCTACCTTTAATACTTACCACTAAAATAGACGTTTGTTCAGTCAACGCAATTTTAGGTTCTCCAAATTCGATGGCTGATAATGATGTTTTTTCACTCGCGAGATTTAACACCCCCCTACTTAACAGCATTTCTTTGTAATTGACTCTTGGATTAAAGCCACCAGCTGAAAAGGGTGCACTTGTTTGGGAAACCACTTGACCCACATTATCAAGTACCACACTAGATGATGCACCTGTACCGGGTAATACTAGCTCCAGATCACTTTGGTATACTGGCGCCATACTCAGATAAAGCATCACGATAAGGGCGATAAACAAATAACCACACAGACACATTGCTAGACATGGCCATTTTACCAAGCGATAAAACTGTGCTCTGAATTTCTGATAACGAGTAGGGATAGCTATGGGATAATGCATAATAGTCACCTAAAACAATAGGAATGGGCGTAACACGTCAAATATAGTGCGTGCTACATCGCGTATATTAGTGATATTAGAGTCATAACAAGCAATGGCGTCGTTGGGCATGACATAAGGATTAATATCATCACGGTTTGCCTGTCTCATTAATTGTTCGACAGAACGCTCAACTACTTGTGTTTGATTTGTGATGGGATTAATACTGGCCAACATCACTTTGCGCGAAGCATTTGTCCACTCTTTACCACCCACACAGTTGGCTGAAACTGCAGCCTGTAATAATTTTGTACCATAGGGTAAATTAGTCGCATAGGGCCCGACTGCCGCGCTTGAATTATTTTGTGCTGAGTCAATCAGGTTAGACATAAATACCCTAAATCCTTTGGGTGTGATTTGACTAGGCCTCACTAAATGAGGTTGAAAACATCCTGTGCTTGGCACAATCACCTGATCACCATCGATAAGTGGATAATCTTTGACTGGCAAGCCAGATAATATGCCCGTTAAGTCGACTTCAATCTGCCATCCTTGACGAATTAAAATAACCTGATCGAGTTTCGCGTCGGGTCTTGCACCATGGGCCCCGCGGATGGCTTCTGATAGCAATCTTCGATGGGTATAATCGCCGGCAGCAACCACCCGTTGGTCCATTTCATTGTTAGCACGTTTACTATTAATCAGTACCCTACCCGGTTGAAATACCGCACCAGTAACCGGTACTTCAATTGCTGCTAAGTGTAAAACCTTAACGTACACCGTGGCGGTAACGGGACGAAATATATTGGCTTTTATCAACGCCATTTCAACTCGTTGCGATAATTCTCTTGGCGACATACCAGATGCATGGATCGGCTCAAGAATGGGCAAAGTGAGTAAACCTAGGTTGTCTAATACATAACTGCCGTTGAATCCCTCCCCATACTCCATCATGATCTCAATCATATCCCCTGGGCTAAGGGGTAATGTATTACGTGTAGGATTCATTCTTGAAGGTAATGGAGCTTGGCTTGGAGCAGAAGACAAAATAGGTTTATCAACACGATAATTTAATGGCGCCGCAAAGTCTGAACGTTCCTCACAATTTAGTTGCGCAGCAAACACTTTGCTCGGCACACTCTGTTGACTGAACAATTCGCCCTTATCGTTTTTAGCACCGTAAAAACCAGAAGAAGAGTTTTCGATTTCTTGCAAGCTATGTTGTTGGGCACAACCTGCTAATAAACATAAACTAATAACACCGCTCATTGAGCTAATTTTCACTCTTTGCGTAAGGTTTAGTAGAACTGTTTTCATCAAATACTCCGTGACTAACCTGTAGCCTGTATAACTAATATACTTAGCTATTGCAGCAACTAGGCCAACCATCGTGAAATTATAACCAATTGTTTTATATTAGTTTTTAATTATTTATGACTCGATGATTTGCATTCTGCGAAGTTATTTTTTGTTATTTTTGATTTGCAAAGTGCGAATTGCGAAAGAAATCGGGAGGAAATAAGAAGAATAGAGAGTTAAGTTGGCGATAAACAAACTATCTGGAGATAACTTTTTTATCGCTAAAAATTTTATCTAATAGTTAATACGCACCTTTAGCGCCAATCACACAAGGCAAGGTGGCTAGTAATATTTTAATATCAAAACCGATGCTTTGTTGTTGAAGGTAACGGTCGTCTAATTTGACCTGGGTGTCAAAATCGGTATCTGCTCTACCTGATACTTGCCACAAACCCGACAAGCCTGGCATTCCGTTTAGACGGCACAATGCTGAGGTAGGATAAGCATTTACCTCAATAGCCAACGCTGGGCGTGGCCCAATTAACGCCATATCACCTTTAACAATATTGATTAACTGCGGAAGTTCATCGATAGAGAACTTGCGAATAAATGCTCCCACTGTAGAAATGCGTGGGTCGTTTTTATATTTTTTACAAATACCATCCCGATCACTGCTACTAGGGTCAGGCTCAGAGTAACGACTATCTGTCTTTAAATACATTGAGCGAAATTTATACATTTTAAAATGGCGACCATATTTGCCGATGCGGTCTTGGCTATAGAAGCAGCTGCCAGTACTTTCTAGACGGATAAGTAACATTGCTATCAATAACAAAGGGGACAAAATCACTAAAGCAATCAAGGCTGCAGAACGCTGCATAAACATAGGTATGCCATTGTGTTTTCCCATCACCTTTTCTTGCTGGTTAGCCTTAGCTTGTTTGCTGGCATAAATTTTTTGGTCAATAGTTGGACTTAAGATAATAGAATCGATCATGATTAAAACCCTCGACTTGCGCGGTTAAAAACAAAGGTACGTATTAAAAATAGTGGGTTGCCTATCACGTAGCGGTTAAATTTACTTTTTGGCTCTTGCATGAGTCTCCATACCCACTCCAAACCTAATTCACGCATCCACATTGGCGCTCTTGAAATTTTTCCTGAATAAAAGTCAAACAATCCACCCACTGCCAATGCGGTGCGACAGTTAAGTTTCGGGGCGTTGTCTTGAAGCCACTTTTCTTGAACGGGTGAACCCATGGCTAAAAGCAAAATACCGGCATCCGACTGATTGATACGCTTTACAACCTTAATTGCTTCACATTGATCAAAGTATCCATGCTCTGCTCCAGCGATACGTATCAATGGGTATTGCTTGCGAAGATTTTTTGCAGTGGCAATAGCCACACCAGGTTTAGCCCCAAGGAAATAGATTGAAATGCCTTGGGCCTGAGCGGCTTCACATATATGAGGCAACATATCTGTGCCATTGACGTTATCTTTAATATTTATGCCGAGTTTTTTTGCGGCTAACCTTAAGCCAGAACCATCTGCAAAACTGCGGTCGGCACTATTTAGGCTTACACTAAGCGCAGGATGTTTAACGCTTAAGTTGACTGAGTTAACATTAATGAAACAACCAGTTTTACATTGTTTTATGTTTTGTGCGGTGTTTTGCTCAGACATCACCCAATCAACAGCATCTGTCATAGAATCATTGTTAACTTTCAGCCCGAACAAATTAAAAATACTAGGAGTGGTTAACTCAGATTTATTGTTGCTATATAAAAGTTTGGTTAACCCAGCTTTTAACAACAACAATAAATATCCTAAGCGGTTGGCAGAAAACTGCTGCTCAAGTAACACTGATTTTTCGATACTGACTAATCCGCTGGCCTGATGCAAAGTGACCGCATCAAACAGACCTGCAGGAATAAAAGAATAAGGCTGTAGATATTCTGTTTGTTTTTTATTGAGCTCTATGTCAATTGGCATACCACAAAGACTTATGCGTTGGGTCAATACAGCCCAAAGCATGGGCAAACCTTTAATCACACCAGAACTAAAGGTCTGGTACTTAACAGGTCGACCAAGACAATCTTGCTTTTCAGAGTATTCAAAAACCGCTTTGCCTTTGGCTAAAGATAAAGCAGTATTCAAAATAAAAATTGGCAGACTCACTAGTAATAAACAAGCGCCAATTGGGCGGTTAAACCCTGTGCCTAAATAACGTTGTTGCTGAGTGTCATCGACAATACGACTTCTAACATTCAGTAAAAGTGGTTTAGTTGACATATCGCTCTCCAATCACTGCTAACTTTGATTTACCTCGAGGGTCGATGTCTCTCTAGGATGCGTTTAACAGTTACATTGCGTATCTTGTGCCAACTTAAAAAAACACTTTAAGTCATTGTTATAATTAAATTTTTAATTTTTAATTGAAAAGGTGCATGGTTTCTTTTTTCATTTTAAAATGCAAATTGAGAATGTTTTTTATTACGAGAAAATACTAGAGGAAGTGTGTTTATAAGTGCCGTATTTTTAATAACTCATCTGAGGCATTAATCTGTATAACTTTATCGAGTTCAGAATGATCACGTTTAGAGAGTCAATCTTCCCATAAGCCATGGGGTCTCAAATTTAGTTAAACTCTGCCGAACTCAGAATAGCGCAGTAAGACTAATGCAGTTAATTGAGTGAGTTTATCTTTGGGAGGATTAGGTTGGCTTGTCATCTCAGTTAAAGCATGAAATTTGCCAAATAATTTGGTCAATCGTGCCAGAACCTTATGACTTAGATTAAGCCACAAGTTTGTGCGCAAAGGCCCAAAACTAAAATGTCGGATATAATCATTTAAATCTGGGTCGTAAGTATTGTTCCAGCTCCGATTTAAGGTGCTAACAAATTGACAGTGTTTGGTATATTCAATGATATGTCCATTTTCACCCCAACCTACATCATTTTCAGCCAATATTGGTTGATGCCTAGCCGTTATTATAGTGTTTAACAATTGACGTACTTGGCTATGGTTTTTTATCAACATAACCCCTGAGTTGTAGCGACCACTATAACTTTTTGCCAAATAAATAAATTTGTCAGGTAATAACACACTACTTAAATTAGGCGCATGGGATTGGACATAAGCATCAGCGTCAACAAACAATACCGCATCATAACCATTGTCTAAGGCTTCGATCATTAAGGTTATCTTTAACCAACAACACTCCACACCGATAGAGGTGGCATATGGGCGAGTAACAACTTGATATGTATAACCGTGACGGTCTGCATAACGTCTGTGTGAGGCGATACAATCTTTATACAACCACTGGTAACCGTTTAGTGCAATGCTAAATACCAACACGTTGTGTTTCATGCTTTTACCCCACTAATAGTGAATTGTAATGATCTCTACTAGTCACCCTGCAAGAAGTAATCCAACTTCTACTCTAAGTAATAAGCTGGTTTTAGAGTTACGCGATAAATATATCCACGCGAATTGGAAATTTATTTTGTACTGCGTTGCAAATTGCCAATCAAAAAAAGCAAAGTCACGCTGCGAAATAAATTTAAACCATTGTTTTACATGACTTTTAAAAAATGGCATGAAGCTAGCACCCGAAACTTTTTATTGGAAGATGCAAGCATTTTTTTAATAACTGGAGAAATGTTATGCACCGATTCTATCGAATAAGCTTAATGTGGGGGTTAGCCCTGTTGTGTTTTCAAACTCATGCAACTGAACAAAAAATGGAAAATATGTATGGCAGTTTTTGTCTGGCCAAGAATGGCCTCAGGGATACAATCAAAATATAGGTAAACCTGATAATTTATTATGGAGTAGAAATGAATACACTGATGATTTTTTTCAGCGTATTAATAACGCCTACCAGAACGTGAGTTAAATGAAGCCTTCATTACTGATGACAACGGCTCAACAATTCATCTGACATAACAAGTAGAAGTTTTTGTTACCTTTGCCCATGAGGGTGCAGGTTACAAAAACCTCATTTGTTTTTTTACGTTTGACCGAGATAATCCTCCTACTTCGCCAGAAGAAGTCCAAGAAACCATCGTTTTTCCTAACCTGTCTTATCCTCATATGGCAAAAGGTCATCGATTGAGTCTAGGCATTTTTGATGCAGGAACCAGCATTGGTTTTTTTATTGCTGCCAATGGTTTCAATTATTATACTGGAGTAAGGTCTAGATCAGGACCTTACTACTAATCATTACAAGACTTGAACCCAGAAAATGCCCCTGCACTTCGTCAGCATGCGTGCTGTTATACGATGAAGAAGTAGCTGAAGTCATTTTAGGGCTTGAAGATTTACCAAGAACTTGGGGCGACAATGATTTTAACGACGCCGTATTCAGTATCAAATCCACTCCAGAGAGTGCCATCGAGAAAGACAACCTGACTAAAGTACCCAATGTTAACGACAGTGACGCAGATGGTTTGCCTGATGACCAGGACGAATTTCCTAATGATTATCGTCGAACTTACAGCAGCTATTTCCCAAGTCAGAATGGTTTTGTCACTTTAGCTTACAAAGACAATTGGCCTAGTCTTGGAGATTACGACTTTAATGATCTGGTCATAAGAGAGCGTCTTCGCACAGTTTATGATGCAAATTGCCTAGAGAGCGGATTTATCCTCGATGGTTTTATCGCAGCAAGAGGCGCATCAAAGAGCAATGGATTTACATTGCGCTTAGTGGATATTGAAGGCGCACAAATCGAAAGTGCCACCCTTAATATTAATGGTAACAGTTATCAGAAAACCGTTGAAAACAATCAGACAGATGCTGTGATATCACTTTGGAGTAATAGTCAAACCTATACTCAAACCGGGGAAACGGGTAAATGTTCACTGTTTAATACCAATAAACGATGTACCCAGTTTGACCCAGTCCCCTTTAGCTTTGATGTGAAATTTACTAACAACCAGTTGTCGCTAAACCATTCTGTCTTAGACTTTTTTATCTATCGTACCGCTGAGCGTACCTTAGAAATTCACATGCCAGAGTATGCTCCAACTGATTGGTTTGGTTCAATTCAGCTAGATTTGGAACAAAACAAGATACCTCTGATCCTAGTCAGCAACGCTATTTCAAATCAGTAAGCAACTTGCCTTGGGCTATAAAAATAACCGATGACTGGCATTATCTACGTGAATATATCGATGTGTTATAGGCTAACCCTGATTATGAACAATGGGTAGAAACATCAGGCAGCCAGTCAGCTGATTGGTACAAAACAAGCGAGCGAACCACTCACTTCCATCAACTTGAATAATTAAGGATAAATACAATGAAACTATTTAAAACTTACCTCCTTAAACGTAGTTCAATGTTGACAATGAAAATGGTAAAAAAGTGTCCAAATGTTTTATATAACGCTGCCTATCTATACTTAGCTGTGTTGACAGTAAACATGGCGAATGCCAATGAAAGTTACCGACCAGATACAGGAAAATTGGTGACTAAAGCAGCTCAATCAAAGGATTTGTATGTTGAGCCTGACTTTAACTTTCAGACTCTCAAAACATACACTTTGGAGTTATCTGTTAATAACCAAGCTGGTCAACCCGCACAAGGTAGCATCTTACGTATTTATTCTACTGATGATGGTCTTGCGGCACAAAGATCTTTGTTAGGCATTGTAAGAACAGATCAATATGGTAGCGTCTATCAAACGATTGAGTTATCACAGTCTGTTAAACAAGTGTTGTTAGAACTCAACAGTCAAAGCCATGATAACCAAGTGCTGATTAACCTTAAAGAACAAGAATATATTAGCTATGTGTTTGAAGTTGATTAACCGCATCTCAATTAACACGGTATTCTTAATTTACATGTTGTAAAAGTAGTTAAAATCAGATCAATACATATCAGTAAATATTCTCCACTGATATCTATTGCTCTTCACACACCTCATATATATATTGAGTGTATGTTCACTCTATCCATCATATTAAAAATGTCAGTTTGATCTAATCAATTAATGAATAAAGTATAAATTTAAAGATTTTTTTGTGGACTATTGTTTTTGTGTCTCAGATGATATGAATATCTGTGTTATGTAGACTTTTCTTCAAACAGGACGTTTTTCTAGATGATTATGTCTAATAAATATAAGTGTAAGTACGTTAAGGAGGCATTAAATGAATGATGACAATGCATTAACTCAAATACCTATGACCGTGCTTTGCGTGGATGATGAGTTAGATATTGTTCAGGCTATGAAACGTTTATTACACAAACAAAACTACAACTTGTTATTTGCTGAAAGTGGTGAGAAAGCATTACAACTTCTGCAACAAAGCGACGTTCATCTGATCATTTCTGATATGAGAATGCCTACTATGTCAGGTGTAGAATTACTCGAAAAGACAGCCATATCTTATCCCGACAGTTATCGTATTTTACTAACTGGGTATGAAGATATGGAGTCGACAGTAAACGCGGTTAACAAAGGCAAAATACACCGATACCTTCGAAAACCATGGGACAACGCCGAACTGATCAGTGCAATTGAAGAAGGCTTGGAAAAAGTCAGGCTAAAGTATGAAAACATCAGTTTGCAAAAGCTCATTCAAAAACAAAACAATAGTCTTAAAGAGCTCAATCAAAGTCTTGAAAATAAGGTGCAATTGCGTACCAAACAAATTCATACTGCATTAAACAGAATCGAACGCAACAACAACGCTACACAAAAAGTGTTGTACAACCTGATTAACATTAATCCCAATCTCAATGGCGGTTTTGCAAATAGCGTTAGCCAACTATCAAAGAGAATTGCTGAACACTTGTCGCTATCTAAAGATGAAGTTAGGGATATCACCTATGCATCATTATTATGCGAGATTGGCTTGTTGGGATTAGATACAGCCATTTATAGCAAGCCATTTAACGAACTTAACTATAATCAGAAACAAGAGTATCTGGAGCAAACCAAAATAGCTCAGTTGGTACTTGGACCTGCCGCTCATTTACAATCTGTATCAGATATTATTACCTGCCAATTTGAGTGGCACAATGGTACAGGTCCCAATAAATTTGTTGATTCGCAGATCCCCATCGGAGCCAAAATTTTATCAGTGGCAAGAGATTACTGGCGTTACGCATTAGGTCGTATAACACCAGATAGTATGAATGAAACTGCAGTGCAAACAGAAATGAAGAAGTTCACAGGTACCCGTTATGATCCTACTGTACTGGAAATATTATTCAATACTGATGATATTGTGTCTGACGAATTTATAGAAAAACCGATCCCCACTCGCTCACTTGAACCTGGTATGGTGCTCAAATACAACCTGTTCAATAACGCACATATTTTAGTGTTACCGGAAGGGCATGTGTTCAGTGAAGCAACTATAGCAAAACTAGTCCAGTTTGAGAAAAGCCAGCCAAAACCTATGTCTATGATAGTAGAGGATAAGCTGACTGAAGCCTAAATACTCACGGGAAAAGACAAGTTAAAGGTAGTGCCTGAACCTATTTCAGTATTAACAGTGACCTGCGCATCATGGGCTTCAAGAATAGCATAGGAAACAGACAAGCCTAAACCAGTGCCTACTCCTACTGGCTTAGTAGTAAAGAAAGGAGTGAATAATTTTCCAATTGTTTCTTCATTCATTCCACTTCCATTATCTCTAACATGTATGATCACTCTTTGGTTATCTTCAGTATGGGATATATTGAGTATTCCGCCTCCTTCCATGGCGTAGGCTGCGTTGATGAATAAATTGACAAAGACCTGCTGTAATTGACCTAAGTTACCTAAAACCAAGGGGCATAAATCTGTCAGTTGATTTTCTACTTGATGCTCATATTTAAAGACGTTTCCAGTAATTTGTAACGCGGCATCAACACATTGATTAAGAGACACTTGAACCAGCTTTACATCACCTGTATGAGAAAAACTCTTTAAATTTTCTACAATATCTCTAACTCTGTTTAATCCTTCAATATTAGAGATTAACAAATCCGCAGAATCTTCTTCTATATAGCCAAGATCAACTTTTTTACTCAATGTATTAAAGTAAGATAGATCAAGATTTTTATGGATTTCCAACTCACTTTTAAGTTTGTCATGTAGGCTTTTATAATCTTGTAAATACTCTTTAAGTACTTCCATATTGGAACGGATAAAGGCCATGGGATTATTTATTTCATGAGCAATGCCAGCGGCTAGTTGGCCAAGAGAAGCCATTTTTTCTGATTGAATGAGTTGACGTTTGGCATTTTCGAGACTGTTTACTGAATCTTGAAGTTGTATGTTTCGTTTTAGTATACGTACGTCAGTCAATCTCCTACGGATACCACTAATAAGGTGGTCTCTTGCAGTTGCCAGAACAGGAAAAATGTCCTCATCAACCTGATCCATTTTACTCAGGAATGCCAGCCACCCAATTTTACCGTCTGACAAAGCAAAATTCATATAAAAAATCCAGCCAAACCGCTTTAGAGGTTGGCTTTTAAGGTCACAGACTGAAGACACAAGCCAAGACTCTAATACATCAGGTTCATTTAGCGGTAGGTTTGAATTGACAAGCTTTTGCAACTCACTGTTACCTAGCCACCCATTATCTTTACTCCATGCTTTGTCGAGCTTACCATCGACTCCAACACCATTTTCAGTTACGAAGTAAAACCCATATTCAGCAGAGCAATATTGGCAAGTTAGTTCAACCATGTTGCCTATCATCTCGTTAAGGGGGAGCTCTGAGGCAACCCCTATTGACGCCTTACCGAGATATTCGAGCTCAGATTTTTTTTTAGTAGAAAAAACCAACGCATTTTTCAAAGATTGATTAGTTTGATAAATTTCTAGAGAATATCGCTCGAGTTGATCCTCTGCCAAATTTCGTGCTTTCTTTTCTCTGGCCGACTTACGCTCAAGTACTTCAATCCGCTTATTAAGCTGCTCGACAGATTTGATCTCACCTGTTGGAAGATCAACAGTTTGAGTCTCTATAGATTTACTCAAAGCTTCTCAATCTCAAGCACGCAGCGCTGTCCGCCCTCATGTTCACACTCTGATTGAGATACGGTTATTTGTTGTCCAGTATGCTCGGCAAGGCCGTGAACAAGGCCTTCACAGAAAAAACAAAGTTTGCGTGGTGACTGATAATGAAATGAGAGGTGATTAGATGTTTCAGATAAAAACTCGAATTCAGGAAGTAAAGAATCTGGATTCAGCTTTTTCACCTCAACGTGAATAAAATCCTGAACCCCATGTAAAAACTCAAATACATCTTTAAAATCATGGGCACGCGCTGACGCCATTTCATATAACTCTTTAAACACCCATTTCCCGAAGGCGAACTGTGCATCTTTTGCTGATATGTTTTTTTTATCTACTACTAGACCAATTAACGAAAAAAACTCTTGATCATCATAAGTGCCAACCGTGGTGTAAATACCTTCACTTGGCAATTTAGCTTCATCAAGTAATTCATCCCAGAACTCATCGCCACAAAGTTCATCAATAAATTCATTAAACTTTACGAATACTATGCCTTTCATAAATGCGCGCTCAAAATATTTTATTCAGTATTAGATACTTTTTTTCAATTTTCCAGTTATTAATTTCATAAAGGTTAAAGGTTACATAGTCTTTTTTATAATTTAGCAACTAGGAACAACATATAAACTTATGTATGACTCGCTCAGTTTTTCATTCACTATTAGTTAAATAAAAAATGTCGCAAATTTGAAAAATTTAAGCTGATTTTCAATGCTATTAAATTAACAAGATTGACTAGAAACCCGTTAAGCAATTGATTTACATAGCTATAAAAATAATGGAATGATAACCCCTGTACCTTACTTAACTTAATAAAAATAAGCACCTTGGTCATACTCAAGCGCTGTTTATCTAAGGTGAGTAAATTACATGTTCGAGCATAAATCTTTATACCCAGCAGATCCTTAATCCCAAATACTATAGCAAAATCAATCGAACGAAAACGACTTCTATGGTTTGAATAAAATTGTGGCTGTTAGTTATGGTCAAAATAAAAGTCAGCGTTTACCCATTAGCTGCTATTGCTTAAAAACCAGCATACTAGGACTAGGCACTATGGGCGCTGTATCTGGGATAGAATTAGCAGCATTAGGCCACAAGGTGATAGCAGTTGATCACGACCAACGTAAGGTTAATGCTTTAAACCAAGGACGTGTTTGTTGTGCTGACTCAAAGCTAAAAGCGCTTCTAAAACATGTTCGTAGACTAAACAATTTAGTAGCATCATGCGATTTACACAACGCCATATTAAGTACTGATTTAACTATGATCTGCGTGGGTAACAGCTGTATTCAAAAAACACCAACTGCCTCAACCAATATAACTTCGATTGTTGAACAAATATCTGCGACTTTACGATCTAAACGAGACTTTCACCTCATTATTGTTTGCCAGCCAACCACTCCTGCAGATATACAAAATTTCATTGGTACTGATATTGAACAACGAACAGGCAAAACATTAGGCAAGGACTTTAGCTTATGTTTTGTTCCTTTAATCCTTAGTGAACAGCAACCATTGAGTGACTTTTTTCGTTGCCTAACATGAGCATTACTGCAAGCGATACAAGGAGTGAAAGTTTAGTAGGAAAACTTTTTAATAGATTTAATAACAACATAAAATACGCCAGATATATTAAAATGTAGCACAAGCCAACGAATGGCCTATGCTACATTTAAAAAGTGTTAGGTGAACAATCTCCAAAACCAACCTTTAGACAATTCATCTTCACAGGTTTTTAATTGAGTCGCATATCTTAAGGAGCGGGCATTAACAGTTTTAGCCACATCTTTTAGCCATGCTTTTTTATTATGACTGCCTCGGCTATAACCCCCCCAGCCTTCATGATAATTAAGATACTGTAATTCAGCATCCCATTTTGATACACCGTTTATTTTGTTGGTTTTGTTAATAAACCAGCCCATAAAGTCCATTGCATCATGAAAATCTGTGCGATCAGCCCAAGAGTTGTTTGTTTCGCGTTTGTAATCATCCCAAGTAGGAGTCTTAGCCTGAGAATAACCATATGCACTACTGACACGGCCCCAGGGGATTAATCCAAAAAAGAAATAGTCCTTAGGGGGACGGGCTTTTGCTTTAAAAGAACTTTCCTGGTACATCATCGCCATCGGTATATGAATCGGAACACCCCACTTCGCTTTCATATCGGTTGATGTTTCAAACCAATCCCGTTTTTCAGTAAAAATATCGCAAATGTTACTAATATTTTGCGGCGGCGTGGCAGTGCAAGCCGCTAAAAAAAAGGTGCTAGCCAGAGTTATTAAAATAATTTTATAAAATTGATATTTTTTTGTGAACTTTTGTTGCATAACCTACTCTTAATTAGCGTGTTCTAGTTATTGTGTGTTTTCCCTGGTAGTAGCTTTGAAGCCTGATAAATTTCAGGCTTTTTTTTTGCCTTAGATTAATCAGTTGTGGCAACCGAAAAATAACTACTTAGAAAAGCATCGAAAGAAATATTTTCCTGCTGCTCAATAACACGCTGCTTTTCAATAGATAACCTCGCGTGTTCCGACAATTCCTCGGCATTCATAAATTCATAATCAGAATCTATTAATTGTTGTTTGTATTCTTCTGCCAAAGCTAAACCTAATGAGCCGTTGTCACATTGTTGACTAATTAGTCGATCTAAAATTTTAGCTGAGGGAGTCAAACTAGGGTCAAGTATTTTTTGCTTTTCCAGTTGTAACGCTGTTGAATAATGAGTTGTGTCATTCGCTTGGTCTAGAACCAAAGCCACATCCTGCATATCAGAAAATAGTTGTAATGCCCATGCAGATAAACCTATAGATTGTTGCTCATTTGAGAGCATTAGTTCTGGGTCACGACCATGATCCACTACTGCACTCAAGTTGATTTCGGTTTCATCATACTGCTGTGCATCCATCAGCTCACTTGGCATAGTGACACAGTACATCAAAAAAACATCGAGAAAATAAAACTGATTTTCCTCAATACCTATAGCGCTAAAAGGATTAACGTCTAATGCCCGCACTTCTATATAACTTACGCCTCTTTTATCTAAGGCCTCAGACGGTTTTTCTAACGACTGAGTTGGCTGCTTAGGTCTAATGGGAGAATACAATTCATTTTCAATCTGCAACACGTTGGCATTTAACTGTTGTAGTTCACTTTCTTTCTTACCCGCATACTTTTGGTAAACAGAAGATGGCTGGTTAATTGCTGCCCTTAATGATGCGATATAGCTTTCTACTTGGTTATAACAAATATTTAAACCAGACTGCGCACTGTTGGTATATCCCAAGTCGCTCATTCTAAGCGATGTGGCGTATGGTAAGTAATAAGTGCCACGGCCCAATTTTTTAAAAGGTAGATTGGTTTCTTTGCCTTTGATAAACGAGCCGCAAATTGCAGGAGAAGAGCCATACAGATAAGGTATTAGCCAACAAAAACGGCGGTAGTTTCTGATCAAAGCAAAATACGCTGCAGAGATCGCATCTTTATCGGCTTTTTCTCCAGACGTTTTATCTAACCACTGTTGCCAAAATTCGTCAGGTAGAGAAAAATTAAAATGCACACCCGAGATAGCTTGCATCATACTGCCGTAGCGGTTTTTTAAGCCAACTCTGTATAGAGTTTTCATCTTTCCTACATTAGAAGTACCATAATTAGCGATAGGGATCGCATCTTGATTCTCGATAAAACAAGGCATACTCATCGGCCATAGACGTTCCTCACCTATATTTGAAACAGCAAATTTATGCACATCATTTAATTGCCCGATAGTTTTTTGAACAGACACTTCAGGAGGAGTGATAAATTCTAGTAAAGACTCAGAAAAATCGGTAGTGATAAACTCATGAGTTAAAGCTGCGCCCAAGGCCTTTTGATGAGGGCTCTGTGCCAGACCGCCATCTGGATTAATCCGCAAAGTTTCACGCTCTACCCCGTGACGTATCCCAGTTAAGGTTTGTGCAACTGTTTGGTCTTGTAATACGTTTAAACGCTCTGCAAAAGATGTCTGATTTGCTTGCAAAATACTATCCAACTAAAAATAAAAAAAGCCTATTTATGGGTTCTAGTCTACCTGCAGTTTATAAATAAAGTAACTAGGTATAACAGTAATTTACATCGAGTAACAAATACGCCAAATTGTTTGGTAGAATATAAATCTGAATTTTAAGTCACCTTTTTAAATACATCACGACCTAGAAGGAATCACTATTTTGTCTGGCACTGTTCTAAATATCTTTGATGACCAATTTGCTATAAATCAATTTAGTGGCAATCAGTCGTTATTGGTGAAAATTTTAGGAAAATTTATCCAACAATATCAGCATTTTGATACATTGCTCTCAGACCTCATGCAACAACAAGATATCCATACGATAAATCAACAGGTGCATACCATAAAAGGCGTCAGTGGGAATTTAGGTATGAAGGCTTTACATAATGCTTGTAAAGAGCTTGAAGTGAATTTAGCTGAGCAAGTGTCCGAACTCACCTTAAAAGAATTTATACAGGTTTTTAAGCAAACGTTGACCGTAGTTCAGAATTACTCAGCAGAAAATGGTATCGAAGAAAGTCTCGAAGTTGCTCCCCAACAAGATGATAAAACATTGCTAATCGCCACCTTAAAACGTAATGAATTTATTTCTGAGAGTAAAATGCAAAGCTACTCACAATCATTAGATTTGTCGTCTGAAAAGTTTAATGAACTGAAACAGGCAATTGATGATTTAGATTACCCCAGCGCAATTGAGCTGTTGGAGTAACCAAAGATTTTGTTAGATTCAATGTTGGCTTCAATAGAAGTGCTGTTTGATCATCCTGATTTTGTGGTGGTTAACAAACCCAGTAATATTTCGGTACAAAATGAGTCCCAGCAATCGGGTATTTTGCCAGTACTTTGCCAACAACTTAAGGTTGAGCAATTGTGGTTGGTGCATAGATTAGACAAGATAACTTCTGGGATTTTAATTCTGGCAAAAAATTCACAAGCTGCGGCTGGGTTTGGCAAAATGTTTGAGCAAAAACAAATAGAAAAATACTACCTGGCTATTGCAGCGAAAAAACCTAAGAAAAAACAAGGTGCTGTCAAAGGAGGAATGAAAAAAGTCCGGGATGGAAAGTGGATGTTGGATAGCAGTGATACTGCTGTAGCTATTAGCCAATTTTTTAGCTTCTCTATTTCTCCAGGTCTTAGATTGTTTTTGGTAAAACCACTCACTGGCAAGACACATCAAATTAGGGTGGCTTTAAAAAGTGTTGGTAGCCCTATTTTAGGTGATGTGTTGTATAAAGGCGAACGCTCAGACCGCACTTACCTTCACGCCTATTGCATACGTTTTATTTATAAAGAGCAACCTATTTGCATCATCTGTGATCCAGATAAAGGTGATGTATTTGTATCTGACAAAACTAAGCAACAAGTCTCCAATTTAGCAACACCTTGGACACTCAAATGGCCAAGTATCAAGTTGACTCAACAAAAAATGCAGGATAAGACGTTACCTGATTTTCCTAAAATAGCCATTGTAGGTAAAGGTGCTATTGGTGGATTAATTGGTTTTAAATGCCACCAGTTGGGCTATGATTATCAGCACTTAATAAAAATACAACAACAGCAATCATTTAAAATCACAGATAATGCCGGCGAGTCACATAGTTTGAGACCGAATACTTCTGTTATAACTAATCCTGCCCAATTTGATTTGTTGATATTGCCCGTCAAGGCTTATCAAGTGCTGCCAGTACTTGAGCAATTGCAGCCATTTATTCAACCAAATCATGTAATAGTGCTGCTACACAACGGCATGGGCACAGTCGAACAGGTTACAGAAAGGCTACCTAATAATCCATTAGTCGTAGCCACCACTAGTTATGGAGCATTTAAACCTGATGCAAATACGCTGCTAGAAACGGGTTTGGGTCAGACTCATCTTGGGTGGTTAGGTAATACTCATAACGCGTTGAAACAGTCAATAGAACCGATACTTTCAGCGCTGCTCCCACCGAGTCATTGGCATCAAGATATTAGTTTGGCATTATGGAAAAAGTTAGCTATTAATGCAGTGATTAATCCGCTTACCGCCATCCATAACTTAAAAAATGGCGAGCTTACAGATTTAAAATACAACGCCCACATATCTAGTATTTGTTTTGAAATTGCAAAGGTCATGAAAGCGCTTGATTATTCAATCAACAGAGCTGAACTTGTTAAAAATGTGCAGCAAGTGATAACAGCCACTGCTAATAACTATTCATCGATGCACCAAGATCTTAAGTTTAAACGTCAGACCGAAATAGAGTTTATTAATGGTTATGTAGCGAAAAAAGCGAATGAACTTGGTATCGACCTGCCCGTTAATAAGGACTTATTAGAACAGATTAAACAATTAGAAAGTTTTACACTTGTTCAGTAATTTTGACGTTAAATAGACGATTTAACTTAATAAGCATTACATGTCTATTATAAGTTGACTAAACTCGTCTTTAAGTGAAGCTAATAAGTGAGCATTACGTTTTCTTAAATAGTGATAAAAAACCATTTCATCTAAAACTACTTGGTTAAAATCTGTCTGAGAAAGTGTCAATTCTTTGATGATTTTAGTTGCTATACTTTTTGGTGCAATGACCAAATCTAGCCGACCCAATTGAAGCATTAATATTAATTATTTAATGTTTGTAACTTCATAGTGTTTTAATTTAACTTCTGCAGCAATAAAACCTCTTAAGGTCCCTAATTGGTATTTGTTTAAGTCATCCCAGCCATCTATATTGATTAGCTTTTTATATGAAATAGCTACTATTTTGTCTTTATATAATGGAACTGGTACTTTGATAAAATGAGTTAACTTATTGCCAGCTGCCTCTGAGCGAACAAGCTCAGCATCTACCCAATCATTGGTATTATATTCATAAAGACTGTGTCCATATGGCAGCTGCACGATCTTGGCATTAAACCCGATATTTTCATAAGCCTTAGAAACCAACTCTTCTATAACGGAAAAATAATTGGTTCCATGAAAAGTAATGATCAGCTTTCGTTCATTGCAGTTTGCGGTTAACGAGTAAAAGTAACATAACAATAATATGCCGATATTTTTAACCATCATATTTACTAAAACATATCCTTTTTTTAATTATATTTTCATTTATTATGAACATAATCAAAGCCTGTGAAATAAAACACTCTCTCCCTAGTTCAATAACATTTGGAACGATACCTCACTACAGATCAAAAAAGGACACCGAAGTGTCCTTTCACAATACAAAACCTATTAACTACTCAGCCGGAACTTCAGGCTTCATATGTGGGAACAAGATCACGTCTTTAATGGTTGGGCTATCAGTAAATAACATCACTAGACGGTCAATACCTATGCCCTCACCTGCCGTAGGTGGCAAGCCGTATTCAAGAGCACGAATATAATCTTCGTCGAAGTGCATAGCTTCATCGTCGCCAGCGTCTTTTTCTTCTACTTGTTTACGAAAACGAGCAGCTTGGTCTTCAGAGTCATTTAACTCCGAGAAACCATTAGCTAGTTCACGACCGCCCACAAAAAACTCAAAACGGTCAGTTATAAAACTGTCGTTATCGTTTCTTCGGGCTAGTGGTGATACTTCCCAAGGGTATGCTGTAATAAAAGTAGGCTGGTCGAGCTTTTCTTCAGCTGTCGCTTCGAAAATTTCACATAAATATTTACCCGCGCCCCAAATACCGTCAACTTCAGGTTCTTTTATGTGAAGCTGTTTTGCCATCGCTTTAAGCTCAGGTAAATGGTTTTCAGGATCGTTAATCGCATCAACGTTGGCTTCAGGCCAATATTTGATTACCGCTGCGTTCATGGTTAAACGAGTAAATGGCTGACCAAAGTCGTAGTTTACTTCGCTAATTACATTGCCATCAGTGTCTTTTGTGGTGTTTTTAATGATGGTTGTACCCAACACGTCTTGCGCCACTTTGCGTAACATTTCTTCGGTTAGGTTCATCAAATCATTATAATCAGCATAAGACTGATAAAACTCTAACATGGTAAATTCAGGGTTATGCCTGGTCGACAGTCCTTCGTTTCTGAAGTTACGGTTAATTTCGAACACACGCTCAAAGCCACCCACAACTAAACGCTTGAGGTAAAGTTCAGGTGCGACACGTAAATACATATCGATATCAAGTGCGTTGTGATGTGTGGTAAAAGGTTTAGCTGTGGCACCGCCCGGTATCACCTGCAACATCGGCGTTTCAACTTCCATAAAGTCACGTTCGATTAAAAAGTTACGAATGCCACTGACTACTTTACTGCGGATCATAAAAGTATCACGGGTTTGCTGATTAGTGATTAAATCTACATATCTCTGACGATACTTGGTTTCTTGATCGGCCAAACCATGAAACTTTTCTGGTAGTGGACGCAATGATTTAGTCAACAATTGGTATTCAGTCATATTGACATACAAATCACCTTTTCCTGATTTGTGTAACACCCCTTTCACGCCAATGATATCGCCGATATCCAAACTACCATAGCGCTCTTTAATATCTTTTTGGGTATCTTTGGAAGCATAAGACTGGATTCGACCCGTCATATCTTGTAATGACAAAAATGGCCCACGTTTAGCTAAAATACGCCCAGCAATACTGACCACTTTACCAAGTTCTTCTAAAGCTGGTTTTTCATACTCACCAAAGGATTTTTGTAATTCATCACTGTAAAATTCACGACGAAAATCATTGGGGAAACCATTGGATTCACAGTTTTCTCTTATCTGAGAAAGTTTAGCGCGGCGCTCTGCAATCAACTTATTTTCATCTTGTGTTTGTTCGGTCATCGACTTTCCTGATATTTTTTGCTGTGTTGGGTTTTACAGACCAGATTTTAAACTGGCTTGAATAAATTTGTCTAAATCGCCGTCTAATACGGCTTGTGTATTCCGGGTTTCTACCCCAGTACGTAAATCTTTAATTCGTGAGTCATCTAATACATAAGAACGTATTTGGCTGCCCCAACCTATGTCCGACTTTCCGTCTTCCATGGTTTGTTTTTCTTCGTTTTGTTTATGCATTTCGTGTTCATACAGCTTGGCTTTTAACTGTTTCATTGCCTGTGCTTTATTTTTATGCTGCGAACGATCGTTTTGACACTGCACCACTATGTTAGTGGGTTCGTGGGTAATACGCACCGCCGAATCGGTTCGGTTAACGTGCTGACCACCGGCACCAGATGCGCGGTAAGTGTCAATCCGTAAGTCTGAGGGATCAATCTCGATTTCAATATCGTCATCCACTTCTGGATATGCAAAGGCAGAAGCGAAAGATGTATGCCTGCGGCTGCCAGAATCAAAAGGCGATTTCCTCACTAATCTATGCACGCCCGTTTCAGTACGTATCCAACCAAAAGCATAATCGCCACTAAATTTTATAGTGGCACTTTTAATCCCCGCTACATCACCGTCTGAGACTTCAATTAATTCTGTTTTGAACCCGTGTGCTTCGCCCCAACGTAAATACATACGCAACAGCATATTGGCCCAATCTTGCGCTTCGGTGCCGCCTGAACCTGACTGAATATCAATGTATCCATGGTTAGCGTCGTTGGGGCCAGAAAACATGCGTCTAAATTCGAGAACTTCGAGTTTTTTAAGCAGCTCAGCTAATTCAGACTCAGCTTCATCAAAGGTATCTTGATCTTCGGCTTCAACCGCCAGTTCAACCAAACCTTCAACGTCCTCAGTCCCCTGTTCTAATAAAATAATCGTTTCGACTACCAATTCAAGGGCAACTTTTTCTTTACCTAAGGCTTGAGCGCGTTCGGGTAAATTCCAAACATCAGGGCTTTCTAATTCGCGATTAACTTCTTCAAGGCGTTCTTTCTTTTGATCATAGTCAAAGATACCCCCGAAGCGAATCGGCACGAAGTCTTATATCCGCTAGAGCATTATGTACTGGGTTGATTTCAAACATAAATAATAGGGTGGTACTCGAAATTAAAGGATGCGGATTTTAACGGGTTTTGCAAACAATTGACAGTATACGGCGCATAACTATCCTATAAGTTAATCGTTTAAGTCATACCAATACAAGCCTTAGCCTAATGATGGTATGAGCTCGGCAAGTTTTGGCTTGATTGCTTTTAATACAGGTTTTTTACTTTTTCCTGATATGGCAAAAATACTATAAATAAAATTACGAGTGTTATGCAATTTAGCTAAACCCTTTTTATCGCTGTAGGCGCTCTGCCAATCGGTATAAGGAGCCGGGTTAGCGACACTCTCGGGTTAGCGACACTCTCGAGGTAGCTAAAAAGTTCTTGTTCGCTATGTTCTCCACGTAGAACAATATAAATGAACGCCATAGCTAATCGTTTAGGCTCGCCATAGATATAGGAGTGTGACGTTTTTGGTGACACCTGTGACTTAATCGCATCTAACAGTTGACCTAATTGTACTTTTGGTACTTGTTGATTTAATGAATGTTGTAAAAATACATCTGCAGTATGCGCAACAGCATGCCGCCAGCCTTGTGCTTCATCAAACCCTCGATAATCAGTAATATTACGCATATAGGCTGTCGTGACGTCTATTGCATTTTGACGCTCATCCACCAAAAGATAGGGAGTAATACGATCAACACGAAGCACTTCAGACAACACTAAAGCAGCAAAAGGCTGAGTAAAGTTTAGAAGATCTTGGTTATGCTGTTTTAGTGTATTAATTAGATAATCAAACATCGATTTTATAGTAGTTTGGTCTAGCAATTTTTTTCTTAACCAAGTACTTGTCGCTTCATAAACGATACCGGCACGCACTTTTGGGTCAAGTTCACCAAGACATGACAACAATTTCAACGCAGTTTGCGTTTCTTTGCTCAGGCGCACTGATTAGCGTATACCCCAGAAGGTATTGCCAATGACAAAATAATTACAATTAACCGTTTTCTCTTCACTTCCTCAAATTATCTAGATTCATAATGAAGCTTCTTTTAACACTAAAAACGTATCATATTGTTGTGTTAAAATCTTTATCCGCAATAGATCATAAAGCCGATTCATTTTTACAACATCGGCACTCAAAGATTACTTATCAGCCGATACATATAAGATATCCCCCCTTGAGTGGTTGAAACCCAAGGGAAAACTCTATGTAATCAACGTTTGGCTAATTAACTTTTTAGCTTTGTTAGTGTATCAACAAGCTCTTTACCTAGATTTTTCAAAGCTTTTTCAGTTTTTTCATCGGTGATATTGCCCTCTTCATCAAACAGTTTAAATGCACCACCTACCGCCTTTTGATTCGGTAATACCATAGTGCCTAAATTTTCCATCAACATACGTAGCACAACCAAGACTCTCATACCGCCTAAGCCACCTGGCGATGCTGCCATAATTGCAGCTACCTTACCTCGATAGGCAGCCATTGGGGCTTCATCACCTGTTTTTCTGGATGCCCAATCAATCGCATTTTTAAATAAGCTGCTGTAGGAACTATTGTATTCAGGAGATGAAATTAAAAAACCGTCATGACTTATCATTAATTCTTTAAAGGCTTGAGCTTCAATAGGCATGCCTTTTTCTGCCTCTAAGTCTTCATTAAAGATAGGCATATCAAAGTCTTCTAGATTGACTATTGTTACCTCTGCTCCGGCCTCTTGTGCACCTTTAGCGGCGATAGCTACAACCTTTTTATTGACTGAACGTTTTCTACCACTGCCCGCAAACGCTAGAATTCTAACCATAATTAGTTGTCTCACTTTTTATAAAGATAGTTATAAATAAGATACGAATATATCAGCATTTATGTCAAATTTAGTTTTCAGTCTATGAAAACAAAGAACCCGCCATTTGGCGGGTTCGTAGATTAATATTGCTTGTTGCTAAAAAACTTACATCTTTTCCATTGTCTCAATACCTAACAAGTCCAAACCTGACTGTAAGGTTTTTGCGGTCAACTGAGCTAACATTAGGCGACTGTTCTTAGTTTGCTCATCAATATCATCTTTTAATATTGGGCATGCTTCATAGAAACTCATAAATAAACTGGCTAACTCGTATATATAAGTACAAAGCACATGAGGGGTGCCCTCGCTTGATACTTGTTTAATAGCTTCTACATATTGCATTAACTTGACGGCTAACAGTTGTTCTTGCACTTCTTCAAGCTGGATATCTGCCTGTAAGTTCACGTCATCAGCATGAGCCTTTCTGAAAATACTTTGTACGCGTGCATAAGCATATTGCAAATAAGGTGCAGTATTGCCTTCAAAGCTGAGCATGGTATCCCAGTTGAAAATGTAATCTGTGGTACGGTTTTTACTTAGGTCAGCATATTTTACTGCGCCAATACCCACTTTGTCAGCAATGACTTTGCGCTCTTGCGCTGACAAATCTGATTCTCGTTTATTGATTAGCACTTCAGCTCGTTCAATGGCTTCTTCTAATAAATCGGTCAACTTAACTGTACCGCCGGTTCGAGTTTTAAAAGGTCTGCCATCGCTGCCTAACATCATACCAAAAGGACAATGTTCATAACTTTGTTGTGTTTTTAAAAACCCTGCATTACGGGCTACAATTTCTGTTTGTTTAAAATGTAAAGCTTGGCGGACATCAGTAAAAATTAATGTGCGGTCAGCGCCTAATACACCATTACGATAACGAATTGCAGCTTGGTCGGTGGTAGCATACAAATATCCACCACCAGACTTTTGTACTATATAAGCAGCTGGATTGCCCTCTTTGTCGGCCATTTCCTGCAAGAAAGCTACTTGTGCACCTTGGCTTTCAACCACGATACCAGCAGTTTTAAGCTCTGCTACCGTTGTGGCTAAGTCATTGTTGTAAGCACTCTCACCCATCACATCGCTGCGCTTAAGGCTAACATTAAGCTTGTCATACACTGCTTCGCTATGAGCGACAGATACGTCAATAAAGTTTTGCCATAACTGCATACACTGGGCATCGCCACCTTGTAACTTCACTACATAATCTCGGGCACGATCAGCAAAACCCTCTTCATTATCAAAGCGCACTTTGGCTGCACGGTAAAAGTCTTCTAAATCAGACAATGCTGCTTCGGCTACTTCATTAGCAGCCAATTTGTCATTTAAGTGCGCTAGCAACATGCCAAATTGTGTGCCCCAATCCCCCATGTGATTTTGTCGAATAACTTTATGACCTAAAAATTCTAAGGTTTTAGCCACCGAGTCACCAATAATAGTGCTACGTAAATGACCCACGTGCATTTCTTTAGCTAGGTTAGGCGCGGAATAATCCACCACTACAGTTTGTTGCTGTTCGACTTCGATGCCAAGACGATTATCAGCGTTAGCCGCTTGAAGTTGCTGGGCTAGCCACTGAGGTTTTAGGTGAATGTTGATAAAACCTGGACCTGCGACTTCAAGCTTTTCGACTTCGACATCTAACTCAACAGCATCCACAATTTTCTGGGCAATATCTCGTGGGTTTTGTTTAAGCACTTTTGATAATGCCATGGCGCCATTAAACTGATAATGACCAAAACCAACACGCGTGCTGCGACTAAGCGGCGTAGGCGTGCCTTCTGGTGCGCCAATAGCTATAAGTGCGGCTTTAAATTTTGCTAGTAAAAATGTGTGTAAGTTCATATCTGCTCTTATTTCTCAAAGGCGGGAATACGCCTTAGTGCTCTCTGGTCGTATGGAATTCAATATCAGGATAACGTTCTTTGGCCAGGGCCAGATTCACTCTGGTAGGCGCAATATAAGCAAGGTTTTCACCGCCATCTAAAGATAGATTAGCTTCTGCTTTGCGTCTGAACTCATCAAGTTTTCTTGGATCTTTGCATGTCACCCACTGCGCGGTATAGACGTTAATATGTTCGTACATTGCATCTACGTTGTATTCACCTTTTAATCGAGCAACCACTACATCAAACTGCAACACACCTACCGCACCAACTATTAAATCGTTATTTTGTAACGGTCTGAATACTTGTACTGCACCTTCTTCAGCTAGTTGAATCAAACCTTTTTGCAACTGCTTTTGTTTGAGCGGATCTTTTAATCGAATTCGCTTAAACAATTCAGGGGCAAAATTAGGAATACCTGCAAAGCGAAACTTTTCGCCAGCAGTAAAAGTATCACCAATTTGAATAGAGCCATGATTATGCAAACCAATAATGTCTCCCGCGTACGCTTCTTCAAGTAGTTCACGGTCGCTGGCTAAAAAAGTCACGGCATCTGAAATTCGCACATCCTTGCCTATGCGGCTATGGTGCATCTTCATGCCTTTCTCGTATTTACCCGATACTATGCGGCAAAATGCGATACGATCGCGGTGCTTAGGATCCATATTGGCTTGAATTTTAAATACAAAACCACTGAATTTCTGTTCGCTAGATTCGACCTTGCGTTCACTGGTTTCACGTCCTTGGGGTAATGGTGCCCATTCAATCAAACCATCAAGCATATGATCAACACCAAAGTTCCCCATGGCAGTGCCAAAAAATACAGGGGTTAATTCTCCAGCCAAAAATTCATGCTGATTAAATTCGTGGGATGCACCTTTTACCAGTTCAAGCATATCGCGTATTTCTTCAGCGTAAACACCGATTGCTTCATCTAATTCAGGGTTATTTAAACCTTTAACAACACGCACTTCTTGAATGGTGTGGCCTAAACCTGTTTGATAGAGATAAGTTTCGTCTTTGAGCAGGTGATATACACCTTTAAATTCTTTGCCCATGCCAATTGGCCAAGTGATAGGCGCACATTTGATATTTAGTACTTTTTCCACTTCATCTAATAAATCGATAGGATCGCGAGTATCCCGGTCGAGCTTATTCATAAAAGTAATAATAGGCGTGTCACGTAAACGTGTTACATCCATTAGTTTAATGGTCCGCGCTTCTACACCTTTGGCCGCGTCAATAACCATCAAGCAAGAATCGACAGCAGTTAATGTACGATAGGTATCTTCTGAGAAATCTTCATGTCCCGGTGTATCTAACAAGTTTACTGTACATTCACGATACGGAAATTGCATCACTGAAGTTGTGACGGATATGCCCCGCTCCTTTTCCATTTCCATCCAATCAGACTTAGCATGTTGCCCTGATTTTTTGCCTTTTACCGTACCGGCTTTTTGTAAAGCATTACCGAACAACAATACTTTTTCGGTGATGGTGGTTTTACCCGCATCGGGGTGAGAGATAATCGCAAAGGTGCGGCGTTTATCAACTTCTTGTTGAAAAGACATGGAATACTCTTAGGTGAACTGGTTACTAAATAATTTGGCCGAGAATTATATATGACTCCGTTAAAAAAGTCGCTGATCTGATGGAATTTTGTGTCTTAGTACGCGGTTTTATTAGGCTCCATACTTTTGACTATAAGAAAGGTCGATTTTGACACTATTTATTATTAACTTTTCTGTTTACTCGACCCGCTGTTTAAATTATATTCGATGTAGGTAAGTTTTTTGCCTTTTAATTTTAGACACATATATTAACAATTTATCATCAGGAAAAGACTTCACATGTCACGAAGAAAAATGTTTAGTGGCGCTCAACTCAGGTCATTGCGCAAAGAGGCAGGTTACACCCAAGAAGAACTTGCTCAACGAGTGGGTATTAGCCGTGAAACTGTCTCTGCCATCGAAAATGACAAACCTGAAACCATGGACAATATTGGAGTTGGAGTGGTGAATAAGTGGTGGTCTATCTGTCGCCAAACCGCATCAGAACAAACCCGCGAATCCTTCTTCTCTACTGTTATGGATTATTTCGGCTTTAACTTAAGCTAATCTTGTTTTAATCTAGGCTAATGTTAATACGTGCCTATCTTCCCCAAATTCTTACAGCCCTCTTCGGAGGGCTTTTTGTATTTCTTGGAATTACTACATTTGGCAACGCATGGGCTTTCGATCGTATCTATGTAAGTTTATTAGTATTTACGGGGCTTGTTTGTAGAAAAGATATCAATGTTGTAAGCGTTATCATCATTCTTGTTTTGCAATTGTTGTGGGAAAATTTGGCCTGGAATCTACTTGTCGATGAAAACCTAGTTAAAGTAACGTTATATTTGGCTGCTCTCTATGCGGCATACTATTTTCGTTATGATTGGTTAGCAAAAATGGTGGCTACAATTGTAATAATAGCTTCAATATGCGAAATATACTGGTACTCAAATAACTACAATGCCCCCGAAATCTACTGGTATACATGGATTATGATTTCTAACCTTTTAATTAGGTATTTAGTTTTCTGCAGAGTCAGCTTTGTAGATAGGTATTATCCTAAAAAAGGGGAGTCAGTAAATTTAGATTGGGTTATTTATAAACTGAATGCAGCGTTAACTATACTTCAGGCAGCCATGATTTTTGAGTACTTATTAAGACACTTGCTAGGCTTCGGCGATATCCTGATCGTCTACTATTCCTATTCATATATTATTCACATTATTGGAACAATTACTATTTGGGCTATATTTTCCGAAAGCTCTAAACGCATTATTCCCAAACTACTTAAAGCTTAGACTCCACTTACGGCCAAAAAACCTACATAATCAGTTGTGCGGAACTTTTTCCACACCAATATTGATAATTAGGAAACGTGATGAAACTCTCTAAACCTACTCTTTTATGTTTAATGGCCTTAATTAGTCTACCCTTTAGCTCTTTTGCTCACAGCACATGCAGCCAAGAAAAAGTTAAAATTTTAGATTTTTTGAATAAGTACGATCAATCTATCTTTGATAAAACAACTCTGCAAAACTCTTTAACTGCTGGCCTTTCTGTGAAAAAACCACCGCAAAGCTTCCTAACCGCTGGCCTTTTTGTGAAAAAGCCACCGCAAAGCTTCCTAACTGCTGGCCTTTCTGTGAAAAAACCACCGCAAAGCTTCCTAACCGCTGGCCTTTCTGTGAAAAAGCCACCGCAAAGTTTCCTAACTGCTGGTCTTTCTGTGAAAAAACCACCGCAAAGCTTCCTAACTGCTGGCCTTTCTGTGAAGAAACCACCGCAAAGCTTTCTAACTGCTGGCCTTTCTGTGAAGAAACCACCGCAAAGCTTTCTAACTGCTGGCCTTTCTGTGAAGAAACCACCGCAAAGCACGCTAACTGCTGGTCTTTCTGTGAAAAAGCCACCTTACGTTTAGGTCATTTTCAACAAATAACAACACTCAAATACCTGCCGTCCTCATTGGACGGTGAGCTTAAACTAAACATGTGAAATTTATACCTTTGACTATAGGAATCAGAAACTTACCCAATTAAGTGCAATTATTTCACCCCGTGGAGTCAAATCCACATTTTTATTTGTACTCTTAACATCGAGAACGAAAGCAGAGATTAATAATAAAACTAAGCCACTACTCTTCTGCTGTTTCGATAATAATAAAAGGAAATAAAAATGTATATTAACGGTGCGGACTTAAGAAAAATGCGTCTTGATGCAGGTTTAACAACGGTTAAAATGGCCAAACTTGCTAACGTGAAAACACGTAAGACTTATGAAAATTGGGAAAAAAATATCGGTGCGCCGAGCATGAACCAATTTATAGCGATGTGTGTGGGCTGCAACTACAACTCATCTAAATTTGTAAAATTAGCGGTTGATCGTCAAGACACTACTGAAAATCTAAATGTTGTTGCTGCACGTCGTTAAGTTAAATACTGGGGGATTTGACCCCCTGTACCCAATCTATTACCTTCCTAATAATTTATTACTAGATATACAACGTCTATCCTAAATAACAACACATGATCAAGGCATCTTCCTTACCTGTTGCACTAGGGTAATAATTAACTCGCTGTTCTACCAAAATAAAACCGGCGTTGTCATAAAGGTTGATTGCAGCAGCATTAGATTCGCGGACCTCTAACCAGATTTGTTGAATATTATTTTGATTACATTGGTCCATAAAATGTTGTAATAAAGACTTACCTAAACCCTTACCTTGGTGCGATGCACCTACCACTATATCCATCAATGTCACTTCATCCAAGACTGTCATACCAATGTAATAACCTAATGGCTGACAATCTTGGTCGAGTGAATAGGCAAAATAAGGCTTAGTTAAACAGTCTTCAAATATCCTACGAGACCAAGGGGAAAACTGTCCTTGTTTATGCAGCTCAAAATAGGGGTCGCTATTATGTATAGTTAAAGGGGAGAATTGTGGCTTCATCGAACTTAGTGGGTCCGTTGTTTAATTGATTTTTTCATGAGATAAAGCGCTTTGTAATTGCTGCCAAAGTTGCTTTTTGGTGTCTGATTGATGTAAATCAACTAAAGCAGGGGTAATAAGTTGCTTATGGTTAAAGCTAACTTTTTCGCCTTGTGTCCAGCTCAAGGGATAACCTGAATAGTGAAATAGTTGTTCGCTTGAAATATGTCTTTGTTGTTTATCTTCTAGGCCTAACGCAACTAATATATCGTTAAATATTGGAGACTTGCTGTCGCTTGGCGAAAATGTCACTAATATCGAATCGGTGGCTTCAGTTGTTTGTGTTTGCACTTTGAGTTGTTTTAACTTGGCCAGTGCATCTTCTTTTGATATGACTTCAGATGGAGTTACAATAGCTTCATGGATTTGGCTCTCGGACTTTACTCCAGATTGTTCTTCATCAACTAACTGCCATGATGATATACCCATTTCATTCAAGATGGCGCGTTGATAATCACTTAATACAAGGTGAGAGGTATTTTCCATTTCAACAGATTAGCATGAATTTAATATAGATAAGTTACGTTTAAGAAAAGTTGGCAGGAGTGGAGGGATTCGAACCCCCAACCATCGGTTTTGGAGACCGCTGTTCTACCAATTGGAACTACACTCCTGCTGACGGGCTGAATTATACTGACGGGAAACGAAAGGTAAAGTGATTTTGCTTTTACTATAGACATATAATGAACAACTGCGCATTTAACAAGCTATATACCCAAAACCGATTCAAGTTGACTTAAGAACAGCCTTGTACCAAAGCCTATTAGTTAATTCGACTATGGGTTTCATAGTGGTTACCTTGGCAATCACATCTGATAATCGTTGTTCACTATACTGCGCATAAAATGCATATAAGCTAGCCTCGTCTGCGTGACCAAAACCATTAACTGCTACACATGAAGCCAAATCAAAATATGGGCAAGAGATAGCGCAATACTCCCAATCTAAAACTTTGCTTGGTTGAGCATAAGTAACATGAGATGAGGATAAATCATTATGACAAAATACAGCTTTGGTAATGCATGCCTGGTGCCATATAGCCGCATAACTAACGAGAGTGTGCTGCTGCGAAGCTGAAACGGGTAAATCAATCAAACTCATATAATGTTGCCATTGCAACGGCAAATCTAATACTGGGGCATTTATGTTAGTTTTATGTATTGTTGATAATGCAGACGCTAAGCTCTTGACCCTATTTAATTTAGATACATCGGCCTGATCTAAGGTAGCCATGTCAAGCCATTCATCAATTTGAAAGTTGTGTGACTTTGAAAGGTAAACGGGCATCACTGCAAGCCCTTTATCAGCAAGTTCTAATTGTATTTCGAAGAGTTTTTTTCTATCTAACAATACGATTTTGTCTGACTCAAATGTTTTAACAAAATAGCTTTTATTCGATGTCTCAAGGCGATAACTACTGTTTACTGTCCCCCCATTGAAAGCTTTAAGCTGGAAGTCTGACTGTAGAAAATCCAAATCTTCTAGCTCAGCTTGCATCAATACCTTTAAGTTGTTCATACGGCCTGTGTCTGACCTTCTACATTAACTGGTTCTATTCGCCATTGAATAAATCCATATATGGCAAAGCCGGTATAACATATAAACAATATCCCTGTTAAAGCCAAATCATTAGCAAAGTAAAGGTAGGCTGCAAATAGGTTAATAGCAATCCAGTACAACCAATTCTCTCGTACTTTATGCGCCACTAAAACAGTTGTAAAAACACTAAAAACAGTTATAAAAGCATCAAGATATATATAGTTTGCATCCAACACAGTACTCGCAAAGTGGCTTAATGTGAGTGCTCCAATAATCAGTCCTGCAATATAAATAATATGCCGAGAGATTGGCCAGCTTTGCACAGAAAATGCATCAGTATGATTATCACGCCACTTTATCAAGCCATAAATAGCCATAATTAAGTAGTAAAAGTTGAGCCCAGTATGAAATGGTAAAGACACGTTCCAAAACAACCACGTGTAAATTCCAGTACTCACCAAAGCACATGGCCAACACCATATATTTTGCCTTGCCGCTAGCCACACGTAAGCAAGAGCTAAAGCAACTGCAATACCTTCCAATAAAGATGTAGCAGCTAGTTGCGCTAGAAAACTTTCCATTAAATATCAGTACTCATTTTATCGCCATTTAAAAATTTGCAGACAAATATTGCCTGCCCTATTTTTTGGTGACTACGTTGCATTTCTTCGGCTAACAATTGCATGGTAGAGAGATACTCACCACTTACTGTTGTGCTCGTGGCAGTTGTCACAACCTTAATATTTTGATGCGTATTTAAACGGTCAATAAACTCCTGAATGGGTGGAATATATTGTTCTTTGAGAGGATACATTGATATTTCAGCGACTATTTTCATATTGACTCCTTATGATAAAAGCCGGAGTAAGAGGTCAGCTCCGGCTTGATATATCGTTCTTAATACTGATATTTAAAGTTGATACCGACACGACGAGGCTCACCAAATTGTTCATACAGGTGAGTTTCATAGCCATCTCGTGGATCATTGCCAAAATAGAATCCACGATTAGCATATTGTTCATCGAATAAATTCCGAGCATACAAACTAATTTGCCAATTTTCTATCCGGTAATCGAGACTAGTATGAGCAATGAAGATATTGTCTGACTGTTGATCGTGGCTAAAGGAATAAAAGAACTCATCTTTGGCATCAAATTCAACTAACCAATTAAGGTTATCGGTAACCCGCCAATTTAGACCGAAGTTGACATGATAAGTAGGCGCATGAGCTTGCTCTCGCTTATCAATAGTGCTGTTATCTTGGCGAGTAATGCCGTTAATTTCAGTTTTTAAATAACCAATATTAGCAAATGTATCTACGCTATCTGAGAAAGCATAATTTAGGCTCACTTCAATACCGTAGTTTTTTCCATCTGCAGCATTGTTATAAAAATCGACAAAAGATTGATTTCTTACAATAGAATTTTTGTATTGTACCTCGTCACGTTTTTGATAGAAGGTAGTGAAATCCAAAACTAAACTTCCATCTTGATTCGCTCCTTTTATACCAAATTCAATGCCAATTAAAGATTCGGCATCAAAAATTGCGTTGTCGAGTAAATCTTGTCTAAATTCAGCAATATCTTGGTCGTCAATTTTACCTAAGGCTTGACCATTTACCCCGCCCATCTTATAACTGCGCAGTAAACTGAGATACAACATACTGCTGTCACCTACATTTTGATGATAGCTAATTTCAGCTCCCCAATCACTATGGTCAATATCTTCATTAATCATATTAGAATCATCATAATCTAATGTTTGAGAGGCTAAACGCAAACTTGTAGTAATCCACTGATCATCTGATAATACATACTTATATTGACCAAATAAGGCACTGTCGACTCGGTCCACCTTACTTTTGAACGGCGCTGTTAACCAAGTGTATTCGCGAGTTAAATCTTCTGTTTTGTCTGCGAAATAAAATCCGACTACCCAGCTATTTGGATTGTCACTTTTACTGCTTAGTTTTGCTTGAATTGTGATGTCTTCACGCTCCCGAAAATAATAATCGGTAGATGAGTACTCTGCAAAATATCCATCTGGATCATTAACAGGATCATAAGGCGAAATACCTACATAACTCCAATCCTCATCATAACCATAAGCTAAATCAGCTTGCATAAAACTGCTCTGAAGCTGCAGATTAGCCCAATCTAAACCTTCATAATCCATGGTAAGGCCAATAGCTTCGCTTTCTTGTGTATCAAAACCTGGCTGATCAGATAAGGTAGTTCTATCTCTGTTAAGTGAAAAAGCATCATATCCATTATCTATATCGATCAAATGAATAACTGTTTTAGCAGATAGATCATCTGTGACCTGCCAATTAAGCTTGGCTCGTGCTGTTAATTCGTCCACACCATTGGTATCTTCAAGTCCTAGCCAAGTATTTTCTACAAACCCATCACTTGTGTTTTGATGCACCGACAAACGATAATCAACAGTGTCGCTTAGGCCACCGCCTACCGCCGCTCCCATCTGCCAGCTACCATAATTTGCGACACCAAATTGGGCGTCAATGCTGGTTTGGTCAGATGCATCTTTGCTTAGCACATTGATCATCCCAGCAAGCCCATCGGCACCAAAACGCGCACTATTTGGGCCTTTAAATATTTCAACTTGTTCGATATCAAAGGTACTCGCTCCAGCAAGCAAACCAGAATAATTGATACCGTCGACCAGATAACCAACTGAAGGGTTGATTGGGTCGGTAAACTGACTGCGCTCACCAATTCCACGAATTTGTACAAAGCGCCCACGACTAGCACCGCTGGCAAAATTCACGTTAGCTGCGCGATTTAATATGTCTTCAAGATGTTGGGCTTGGCGCTGTTGTATTACCTGTGCATCTATCACAGAAATACTAGTCGCCATTTCAGACAGTGGTGTTGCAGATAAAGCGCCTCGCACAATAATACGTTCTAACTCGTTTTGTTCAGCAAGTTGATCATCAGTGTTTTGGGCGGTTACATAACTGCTCAATAAAGATAAGCTTATTAAACTAGCCAGTGATTTTTTACTAAATTTCATTTATAGGATCTCTTCATTATTAGTTGAAAAGATCCGGGTTTACGGCAGGTAAATGGGGATATGTGTCTGACCATTCCTACGCCGGCATTATCCGGATCAGGTATAAGGGTTATGAGTTTTACTCAAATCTCAGCCAAAAGGCTCCCCTTGGTTGTTTAATACAAGTTGTTTAACTATCTCGTACTAATCGTGGGCAGTTTAACAGGGAAATATAGCTTCGCAACAGATGAATAGGAATTTGTAACAGCAAATTAGTATTTATTTAAAAACAATCAGTTTTACTATTTTATGTTTGGAGAACAAAGAGCTTTCTTGGGTAAACCATACCTCACCATTTGGAGTCACGCAGACTCCTTCTGTTTGCCCATAACCTGGAAGTTTAAAACTCTTATATATGCTCAAGTCCTTATTAAGAATAGCAATAAAGGGATAAAAGCTCCCCATCCTGTTTACCTCATAACCAATCAAAATAAACCGATAATTTTTAGTATCAAAATCACCTCCTGTAATGACACCTGGAAGTCCTTTTATCTCAGTTACATGTTCAACAAATTGCTGAGACTCGGTTTTGTTTAATTGATATATAAATAAGGAACGAGTTTTCCAACTCTTGGAAAATAAAAAAAGGCTTTCATCTAGATTAATTAACGCTTCGGCGTCAAAGTCATGATTTAGATACTGGTTGTTTTTAACTGAGTTATTTTTATAAAATATTTTAGATGTGGCAACGTCGTTACTATTTTTACTGCCTTGTCTAGACACAGCATGGATCTGCACAAACTCTCGTTTACCATTATTGTTACCCACGTCTGCTACATAAAAGTGTTGGTTATCCCCAGTCAATGCCTCCCAATCTTTATTTTTAGCAGCAACAACTTCTTCACCAATAATATGTCCGTTGGAATTAATATTATAAATAATAGGTTTATTACCAGAATCATTGATCGTGAAAGCGGAGCCAACTTCTGGACAGAATAGTCCGGAAGTTTCTTTTAACTCTTCCGGTAAATTATTCTCTTCTAAAACCATATAATGAGAATTATTTGTAGCTAATGAACCACAGGCTGTTAATAGATTTATACTGATAAATAAAACAATTCTACATAACAACTTGTTCTCCCCATAATTTATAAAAACTTAAATGATACTTAATCTTAGGTGCAATTATTTCATATTAGAAATAGAAATCCTAACTTGATTTGTAATTGACTAAATACCTCTCTGTCCAAAACCACATTCGTATTCTTGAATGAGTTTGCTTACACTAGTAAACAATATTCAAACATCTTAAATAAGAATTTTTGTGAATTTACCCAAACAGCTGTTCCAGTGGATAGAACAACGACATTCAAAGATATGTCATAGACAGTTGTTGGTCATAACAGGCCAGGAGGAATGGACAAAAAAAGCAGCTACCACCTTATTTGGCAATGACAATATACAAAGCATTTTATGGGTCGGTGACAATCAAACTAAATATCAAAATATTAGTATAAAAGACTATCGCGGTAAGTTAGGACACGAGTATGACTGGGTGGTATTAAACTGCTTTAGTGGCTTTAGAGCCAACGCAGCTATGGCGTTAAGTGGCACAATAAAAGCAAATGGATTAATGGTTATTCTATGTCCTGAATTATTAGAATGGCCAAACTATGCTGATCCAGAACAAATCAATCGTATTTCTTTTGGTTTCCAACATAAAAATGTAAACAGTCCTTTTATTCAACACTTAATATCGTCCTTTAGCGAAGATAGTACCGTGGCAATGTTATCTGCTGATAAATTTTCTGGTAAGGCGTTTTTAGTAGATGATTATTCAGAAAATGAGCGATATTGCGAGCAAGATGCTGCCGTAACAAGCATATGCAAGGTAGCTCAAGGGCGAAGAAACAGACCTTTGGTATTGACTGCGGATAGAGGCAGAGGTAAGTCTTCAACGTTAGGCATAGCCGCAGCAAAATTAATGCAAACGTCGCTAAAAACAATATGTTTAACTGCCCCACACATACATAATGTCGAACAGGTATTTGTTCATAATAAACGTTTATTGCCGAATGCTCTTGTATCTAAAAATAGTGTGGTATATCAGTCAAGTTCATTAACCTTTAAGCCCATAGATGTGTTGTTAGAAGACGAAAGCACGGCAGATTTATTGTTAATAGACGAAGCCTCAGCAATTCCTGTACATATACTTAATAAACTTGCTAAGAAATATCCGCGTGTTGTTTTTAGTTCAACAGTTCATGGATATGAAGGCAGTGGACGTGGTTTTGAAATGCGCTTTATAAAGCAACTCTCGCAACTAAAACCCAGTTTCAAAAGAATCCATTTGTCACAACCGATACGCTGGCATAAACACGACACATTAGAACAATTCTGGTTCAATACCTTGTTTCATAATGTGCAACAAAGTAATAACGATGTTGAGTCATTAAACCAGCCAATTAGCTGCCGGCAAGTCTCAAAGGAAGAACTGCTCAACAACAAAAAATTGCTAGCAGGTCTTTTTAGGTTATTAATCGACGCCCACTACCAAACCAGTCACGATGATTTGCAACGTATATTAGACGCCCCTGAAATAGAATGTTTTATAATAACTAGAGGTACCATTTTACTTGGTGTGGCCCAAATAATAGAAGAAGGAGGGGATTATTTTAATAAAATTGCCGATAATATTGCTGATTGTACTAGGCGTGTAAAGGGACATTTAGTTGCGCAAAACATAACGTCATCTTTTAACACTGCACCCTTTGTGTTAGCTCGACAGTGGCGTATTAGCAGAATTGCTATAGATCCTGAACATCAAAATAAAGGACATGGTAAACAATTACTTGACTACGTAGAGCAACAGGCGAGACTACAAGAAATCGAGTTTTTAACTGCTTCATTTGGGTGCAATACTAACATCCTAAGCTTTTGGTACAGGAATAAATTTTTGCTAGCTAAACTTAGCGCAAAACCTGAAGTATCAAGTGGTGAGCACAGCAGTATTTGTATTAAACCTTTAACAAGTAAGGCAATGGAATTATCTGATTATATTCATAAAGAATTTTACCAAGAATTACTTTATCAGATGGACAAGAATTTTAGACACATGCCTGAAGATATATTAATGCAAATTTTAGTGTTTGAGCCCATCGCAAATAAATATGCAAATGAAGAAATAATTAAACAATTTGCCATAGGAAAACGGGCTTATTCCAGCTGCAAACGTCTAATAAAAGAGTACCTGATAGTTAATTCAGCATACTTCTCAATATTGGCAACCCAAGAGAAAAGGTTGCTAGTGGCTGCATTATTACAAAACCACACAGATAAAACCCTTTGTTCAAAATTTAGCTTGAGTGGCAAAAAGCAAATAGAACAAGCCTTAAAGACTTCCGTTGCAAGGGTTCTAGTGGGTCAGTAAAGGCTCCTTAGTTTAAGACCTTTAAAATAGGTAGCAAACTTGAGTAATCATCTGTCCATAAGACATCTTGATATTGGTCCTTAGCTATTAGGGTTTGCTTATAGATTAACTTTGGTGATTGGGTCAATTGACTGTTATTTGTCAACACCACCCACTGTGCATCATGTTGATTACCGTCACCGGGGGTTTCAAAC